>OBEQ012380113.1_pt1 | contig 27623 bp, 18 predicted proteins | sample 1670901 | NCBI WGS metagenome assembly OBEQ01 (sample SAMEA104232315, study PRJEB22302) | groundwater metagenome | biome: forest; feature: aquifer; material: groundwater | place: USA | collected 2011-08-07 | depth 5.4 m
GACGCGTGGCGCAGGCGCTCGTAGAACACCTGCCCCGAGGCCGGGTAGTACGCGTGCACCAGGTGGGGCGCGCCGTCGAGGGAGATGCGCTGCGACACGCCCGCCAGGCCCAGGCAGTGGTCGCCGTGGAAGTGCGTGATGCACACGCGCGTCACGGCGGTGGCCGCGACGTCGGCGAAGATCATCTGCCGCTGCGTGCCCTCGCCAGGATCGAAGAGGATGCCCTCGTCGTCCCAGCGCAAGAGGTAGCCGTTGTGGTTGCGGTAGCGGGTGGGCACCTGGCTGGCGGTTCCCAGCACGACGAGCTCGCGCGCCGACATGTCACTTGTCGACCACGCGCAGGCCGAGGTTCAGATTGCGGTAGACGCTCGCGAGCGCGGCGCGCTGCGGCTTGCGCAGGCACTCGCTGGCGCCGACGAAGCGATCGAGGCCGTGCAGCACGCCCAGCTCGCCGGTACGTTCGCGCACGACCAGGCGCGCGAGGGCCACGCGCAGGGCTTCCACTTCTTCGTCGACCAGGGTGACCTGCGCCATGCCGCCAGCATAGCTGCTACCGCCGCTGGCGGAGTCGGCCCGACATCCAGATAGTTGAAACGCCAGGGAGCCAGGGGCGCCAGCTCCGACAAACCTGGTCCAGCTCCGATCTGATCTGATCTGATCTGATCTGATCCTGATCTGATCCGGACTCGGCGTCTCGGCGTCTCGGCGTTTCAATCTTCCGGGTCAGGTTCCGTGGGTGGCCGATGTTGGTTGGCGCTCGGGGAAGCCTGGCCTGGCCTTTCAAACTGACCGGCATTGCGGCTAGAGGATGAGCACTTCCTGCGCCGGGCAGCGGCACGGGCCGCTGAAGGCCCCACTGCTGGAGAAGCTCGAGCGCTCGCCCGCCTCGTCGATGTGCCCGTCGCAGTCGTCATCGACGCCGGCGAGGGGCGCGAAGCGATCCAGGTTCTGCACGTCGCGCCGGCTCTGATCCTGGCGCCAGTAGCCACCCGAGGCCGCGCAGGTGACGAACGGGTCGTCGTTCGCCCGCGGCATGCCCAGCGTGTCGAGCGTGACGGCGCGCTCCTCGCTCAGCTGCGGGTGCCAGTTGGCCATGTCGGCGAAGCAGGCCGCCGGGCTGGACGCGGCTTCGCAGCCAGGACGCGCCAGCACGGTGTTGCCGTAGAGGGTGTAGGACGTCGAGACCTCGTCGCTGTCGAAGCAGGCGTGCAGGGGCGGATAGTCGAACCAGCCGTCGCGGTAGTCGGTCAGCGAGCAGCGCATGACCGCGGGCTTGCTGACCCGGTTGAACGGCAAGGACAGCACGTTGCCGATGATGAGCGCGCCGTGTGGATCGGCCAGGAGCCCGCTCCGGTCGATGAGCACGGCGTCGCTGGTGCGACCCGCCGCCCAGCTGAGCACGTTGTTGACCAGCGACGTCGAGGTCGGCCGGCCGGCCAGGGCCAGCACCGCCGCCTGGCCACCGACGGGCGGCCCGACCCCGGCGAAGCCGAAGTCGTAGCCGGCCACCAGCGTCGACTGCACGATGTCGATGGTGCTCTGGTCACCCGCGACGTCGCTGCGGCCGTCGGACCCTGCGGCCAGATAGGCCACGATGTTGGCGGTGCCACCGTTGTTGGTGCGCAGCACGCTGTCGTGGATGAACGCCATGCCCACGCTGCTCACCAGCAGCGCCGCCTGCCCGGCGCCGGGACGGAAGGCGGGCGCCGCCGGCGCCACGCGCACGAACGAGCGCGCCACCAGCAACTCGGCCGCGCCGGTCACGAGCACCGGGACGAGCGCCGCCGCCGACGTCGCGCCCGAGCCCAGCACCGCGTTGGTCGAGCTCACGTCGGTGGCGGTCAGCTCGAGCCGGGTCAGGTCGCGCCCGCACACGCCCATGAGCCAGGCGCCGGTCAGGTTGCTGGCCGCGCCCGTGCGCGACGACACGATGCTGTCCTCGACCTCGATGCTGGCGCGGAAGCCCGAGATCGGCGCCGAGCCCGCCCCCACGGCGGGCACCCCGTCGACGAACACGCGCGACCCGCTGATCACCAGGGTCGCGGCCTGGCCCGCGTGGGCCACCGCGTTCATGGGCGGCTCATCGCCGACGGGCGCGGGCGCCACGCCGGTGGTCCGGTCGAGCCGGCGCAGGAGCAGCGCCGCGCCACCGTCGACCAGGATGGGCGCGAGCGTGGGCATGGCGGTGCAGCTCGCCCCTCCCGCCACCGTCTGGGCCACGCCGCGGATCGTCGACCGGCTCGTGGTCGTCGCCCAGGTGGTGTCGTCGAGCCCGCCCAGCACCTCGGTCACGAAGGCCGCGCCCGTCTCGTGCCAGGGGTTCGCCAGCACGTACGTGCCGGTGGCCAGGTTGAGGCGCGCGCCGTCGTAGTCGGTCTGGCGCACGTGGAACGGGCAGCCGGGCGCCTGCGGCGGCACAGGCGAGCAGGGAATGACGATCTCACGCACACGCCGCTGGGCCACGAAGGCGAGCGCGGCCTCCAGCGTCTTGAAGGGCGTGGCGCGCGTACCGGCGGTCGGGCTGGCGTCGTCGCCGCGCGCGGCCGAGACGAACACGTCGCGCAGCGGCAGCGGCGTGACCGTGAGCACGGGCGACGCCGTGGTGGCGCGCCCGTGGCGGTTCTCCGCCACCACATGGAAGTCGTGCGGGCTCGCGGGCAGGCCGACGAACACGTGGCAGCGGATGGCGTCGCCCGCGCCGTCGACGACGCGGCCGTTGGCCTTCCAGGTGCCGCTCGCGCCCGCGCGCACCTCGAGCGTGTACGCCGACGCCACCGTCTCGGTGAAGCAGATCTCGGTGCGTCCGGGCGTGAGCGAGCGCGCGAACGGCAGCGCCACCGGCTCGGCCGGCGTGGTGATGACGAAGCGGCTCTTGGGGCTCTTGCGCGCGCCGTTGGCGACCACCACGCCCAGCTCGAGCTCGACGTTGAAGGGCAGGTTCTGCCGGTTGAACGCGACCATGTCGAAGCGCGTGAACGGCATGGTGCTGGTCGCCAGTGTGGTGCCCGCGGTCAGGTTGCGCAGGGTCAGCTCGAAGCCGGTGGCGTAGGGCGCGAAGCTCTGCCACGCCCAGTGGCCGTGGTGGCCGTTCAGGTCGACCACGCCGGGGTCGCTCGAGTAGGTGTAGCCCGACAGCGAAAGCACCGCCGCGGGCGTGAGGTTCTTGGCGATGGGCAGGAACGACGGGCACAGGCTCCTGGGATCGTGCAGCGCGAACAGGTTGCAGATGGTCTCGTCGCTGACGCCACTGTCGCGCATGAGCTCGGTCATGGCGCCGAACAGGGTCGGCTGCGACAGCCGGCTGCCCGGCTGCGCCGCCCACTCGTCGAACAGGCGGCCCAGACCGTGCCCCGACACCTCGACCGGCTCGTCGTTCTGGTGCGAGCTGAAGAAGTCGAGGTTGGGCGCGCGCAAGGTCGCCTCGGCGTCGATGGGCGTGCCTGTCGCGCCGATCCAGCCGCCGTTGGTCCACGACGCGCCGTCGCCGGGCACGTTGCTCTGGCCGTCGGCCTGGCCGTCGACCATGTCCTCGAGCGTGGTGGTGATGCGCGCCATGTTGTTGAAGATCAAGGGCGTGATGTCCGAGCGCATGCCGTTCGACGACCCGTCGGCGGGGCCGCCCACGTTGTCGTCCAGGCACGAGGTCTCGCGCGTGGGGCAGTAGCTCATCTTCCCCGGGCGGTCGTTGCGCGAGTTGAAGAGCGCGAAGTAGTTCGTGCCGCCCACCACCTGCGCGGCGTAGAAGTCGGCCCAGCCCTCGGCGATGTAGCCGGCCTCGGCGCCGGCGTCGTCGGTGTGCATGACGCGATCGATGATCACCTGCATGTACGCGCGGCTCATCTGCGTGGCGCTGGCCGACTGCATCAGGCTGCACATGGCGAAGTGGCCGTACTCGTGCACGGGCACGCCGCGGTTGCCCTTCACCGCGTCGCCCAGGATCATGTCCGGGCCGACCACCGAGGCGGCGAACAGCGTCGCCGCGCCCGAGGTGCCCACCGAGGCCAGGGTCACGCCCAGGCCGGGCAGGAGCAGATCCAGCCCGCCCAGCTTGCCGGCCTCGAGAGCGGAGTGCGACATGTCGAGGAGCGCCAGGGCCAGGCGCTCGAAGCCGTCGCCCGACAGGCCGATGCACGGCGTGACCGCCTGGGTGCCGCCGCTGACCTTTTCGATGGCGAGCATGACCACGTCGGCGAGCGCGCCCACCAGCATGCGCGCCTTGTGCAGGTGCCGACCCATGACCAGCTGCGCGTAGCGCGCGGCATCGGTGACCTCGCCGAACGACGCCACGTCCTTGCTGGCGACCAGGAAGGTGCGCGCGACCGTGCCGTGCAGGTCGGAGCGCGCGATGGAGTGGCCGCCGCCGAAGTCGCACACCAGGCGCGGCAGCACGAACGAGGTCACGATGGCGGCGTCGTTCTCCAGCTCGAGGCAGATGTCGGTCGGCCGGTCCTTGGCCACCACGATGCGGGTGAAGCCGGTGTCGTCGGTCTTGCCCTGGAAGAGCGCGAAGCCCAGGCCCTGACGCACGCGCACGGTGATGTGCTCGAGCGCGAGCGCGGTGCCGCGCCGGGCGCCCCAGCCGCGCCGCAGCAGGTCCTTCTTGAACGAATTGTCGAGGTTCTGGGGCAGGAAGGTCAGCTGCAGCGCCGCCTCGCCCTTGAGCAGCTTGCTGATCTCGCCCACGCCCTCGCGCACCTTGTCGACGGCCTTCTTGCCCGCCTCGACCACCGCCTGGGCGGCGTGGCGCAGCCAGCGGCCGAAGCGGCGCACGTGCACGCCGTCGTTGCCCGCGTCGCCCGGGTAGCGGCGCCACTCGAAGCCTTCGTCGCGCAGCAGCTGGTAGCTGATGGAGCCGTCGGCGTACCTGGCCACGCTCGCGGGCGGCGTGCGCAGCACCACCGCGGCGTAGGGCTCGTCGCCCGCCAGGGCGAGCGTGCGCATGGCGTTATAGACGGGCCCGGGGACGAGCGCGAACACGAAGATGCCATTGCCGTCGCCTTGCAGCGGCACCACGCCCACCTGACCGTCCCACTGCGTGCGCTCTTCGCGGAAGTACGGCAGGGGATCCCAGTCGATGCGGTACTCGTCGAGGAAGCCGAGCTGCTCGCTGCTCTCGACGTAGATCATGGCGTAGTAGATGGTGGGAAAGCCCTCCGCCGTGGTCTCGGGCAGCGCGTGCGTGGTGGCCCAGTCGAAGCTCGAGGCCAGCTGGAAGGTGGCCTGGCCGCCGAGAGGATCGGCGAGCACAGGCAGGTCGCCACCGTCCGCGCCTTCCCAGCGCGCGACCGTGCCGCACGTGCCCTGATCGACGTCGCAGTCGCCCACCGTGACCACCACCAGCGTGGGTGGCCTGGCGCCGGTGCGCGAGTAGAAGTTGACCCAGTCGAAGGCGGGATCGTCGGCCAGCGTGAGCGCCCAGCCCTGGTTGCCGGCCGGGCTGGTCAGCCAGCCGCGCCCGTCGTCGGTGACGTCGATGGAGATGGTGCCGGTGGCGGCCGCGCCCAGCTCCACCTGGCCGCTCGCCGCCTCGACGTACGGGTGCGTCGCGCCCGGCTCGAAGGACCAGCGGTTGGCGGTGGTGCAGTCGAGCCCGAAGTTGCCCGGCACGCTGTCGCTGGCGCAGCTCCAGGTCACGCCCGTCTCGCTCCAGGCACGGGTGAGCTTGTGCGCGACCACGCGGCCGCCCGGCGTCCAGGTCGGGCTCTGCGTCTCGATGTCGAGCTCGAGCGCGGCCGAGACCAGGCGCTGGCTGCCCACGGCGTCGTGGATCGCAGTGCTGTCGACGCGGAGGACGGTGCGGTCGGTGTTGAAGCCGTTGCGGCCCACGTGCACGCGCACATCGCCGCCATGCGCGGTGTTGGGCAGGACGGAGCGCACGCTCGCGTCGGCGGCGATGGGCACGCGCACGATGCGCGCGCCCGTGGCCTGCAGCGCCTCCACCTGCGGGTCGCGCACGGGCACGGGTGCCGGCTCTGGCCCGGCGCACGCGCTTGCCGCCAGCGCCAGGATGGCGAGGCTCGGGGTCAGGGTCGGGTAGCGTGTGACATGGGTCATGCTCACTCCTCCGCGCGGGTGTGGTCGGTACGCTAGTCAGCCCGGCGGGGCGCCGATATCACACGAATGTGTGAGACCGGCTCAGCGGACGAAGTTCCAGCCCTGGTCGGCGGAGCCGCTGCAGTTGCCCTGCAGCAGCACGGCGGCGTGGTCGACGCTGCCGAAGTGGACGCCGATGCACTTGCCGCTCTTGCCGTTGACGATGCGGAACTTGCCGTCGCCGTTGGCGGTGAACTTCCACGCCTGGTTGCTGTCGGTGGCGCGGCTCGCCATGCAGCCGTACTGGGCGACGCGCGCGCCGGGCGCGATGCTGGCGCCGTCCACGCCGATGCAGCGTCCGCTCTTGCCGTTCACAATGTGAAAGAAGCCGTCGCCGAGCGCGTCGAGCTGCCAGTACTGATCGTCCTCGGTGTGCTTGCGCGTGTCGCAGAAGAACTGCATCAAGCTGGCGTCGTTGCCGGTGCTGGCGCCGTCCACGCCGATGCACAGGTTGGACTTGCCGTCGAGGAACATGCCCCACGAGCCGTCGCGGAAGGAGTCCTGCACCGGGCTGGCAATCCAGCGCGACAGGCCACCCACGCGCGCCTGCTTCGACACCAGGTCGTTGTGGTTGCTGGTGAGGGCACCGACCTCCCATACACCGTCGCTGTTGCGGTAGAGCTGCGGGCCGCCCGAGTCGCCGTGGCAGGTGCGCGTGGCGAGCCCACCGTTGAAGATGACGTTGTAGGTGTACTTGCCATAGTCGAGCGTGTCGTCGCTCGCGGACAGTGCCTGGAAGGCCGCCAGCGTCATGGCGGTGAAGTCGGCACGCTGCTTCTTGCCCTTGTGGGTGGCGTCACTGTCGTCGCAGCCGTAGCCGACCGTGATGCCACGCAGACCGCCGTCCACGTACTCGTCGCGCACCGGCAGCGACGGGATGCCCGCGGGCAGGTCGGCGGTCAGATCGATGAGCGCGACGTCGAAGGCGCGCTCGTTGCCCCGCTGGGTGGCGGCGGCGACGTCGTTGCTCCAGGTGGGGTGGACGTGCAGGTCGTCCACGCTGAAGCTGGTGCCCGCCTCGAACGTACCCGCCAGCGAGTTGGTCACGCCGATGGCATCGCCAATCACCAGCCCGGTGGCGGTGACACAGTGGCCAGCGGTGAGCAAGCGACGTGGACCGATGCGCGTGGCGGTGCAGCCGAAGCCATGCATCTGGATCTTCACCACCGACGAGAACGGCGCCCCATTGCTGGTCACGAGATCGCCGCCGGTGAGGGGCGCCTGGGCGGCGCCGACCTCGGCCTGCGAGTCGTCAGTGGGGTCCAGCTCCATGCAGGCGGGGGCTGTCAGCAGGATGGCCAGCAGCGCGGGCGCTGCGTACTTGTCGCGAATCGTGATCATGAAGTCTTCCTCTCCGTGTGGATGGAGGAAGTAGTCGATCCGCGCCAGGCGCGCCTTCGCATGAACATGGTAGAGCGAGCGCGCGGTCTAACATGATCGTGCGAATGCCGCGGCGCGCGCGGATCCGTACTGTCCTCGCAGGTGGACAGGAGGATTCTCATGAAGATCCGGACGATGCTGATGGTGTGTTTCTCGGTGGCCGGCCTGGTGGCGGCGGGATGGTCGGGAAGTGGCACGCGCGCGCCCGCGGCCGCACCTGCGGCGGCGGCGCAGCCGGGGGCGGGCGATGCGACGACGGCGCCCCCGTCGGCCGACTTCGCCAGCGTGGTCGCCGCCTCCGACGGTGTGCACTGCCACTCGCCCAAGCGCTGCTGCGAGTGGCATCCCTCGGGTCACGGCATGTGCCTGAACGAGCACCAGTGCCAGGCGGGAACCTGCCCGTAGCCCGCCCTCGAGGCCGCCGCCGATACCTCGGTGGCAGCTGGAAAAGCTCAGGCTGCCCCTGATGGTCACTCCGTCGGCGACGCAGTCGAGCATCGCCTTGCCCTCGACGTTCTTGACGCCGTTCTGATCAGCCCGGCGCGGTCTAACATCATCATGCGAACGCGGCGGCGCGAGCGGATCCGTACTGTCCTCACAGAAGGACAGGAGGAATCCCATGCGTATCCGGTCGATGATGATGGTGGTTGGCTTCTCGGTGGCGGGCCTGGTGGCGGCGGTGGGCTGGTCGAGCAGCCGTGTGCGCACGCCGTCGGCGGATGCGCAGCCGCGCCCGGGCGACGAGACGACGGCGCCTCCGCCGGCCGCCGACTTCGCCGAGCTGCTCGCCAGCGGCGGCGTGCCCTGCCACTCGCCCAAGCGCTGCTGCGAGTTTCATCCCTCGGGCGACGGCAAGTGCCTCAGCCTCGCCCAGTGCACCGCGGGACCCTGCCCGTAGGCGGGACGCGCTGACGCGCGCGCGTCAGCCCACCTGCGCGCGGCGCGTTCCGCGCGGCTGGCGCAGCACGCGGCGATCCTCGGCGTCGACGCGCGCGCGCGCGGCCGGCGCCGGCGCGGCCGCGTTCAGGCCCACGCCGTCGTCCTCCACCCACAGCCGACAGCGTCGACGTCCCAGGAGCTCGAGGCCGATCTCGACGCGGCCGGCGCGCGCGTGCTTGCACGCGTTGTGCACCGCCTCCTGCGCGATCAGCTGCACCGCGCGGCCCACCGCCGGGCCGATGGGCGTGGCGGGCGCAGGATTGCCCATGTGCAGCACCAGCTCGGGCCCATCGCTGAACAGGGCCGAGGCTCGCTCGGCCAGCCGTCGCACCAGGGCGTCGACGCGGCAAGCGCCGCCGCCCAGCGACCACCGGCCACGCCCTGCTCATGCCAGCGATACTCATTGCAGCGCTCGGGCGCTCCGCTGTCATGTGGGTCACAGCGACTGGAATCGACGCGGACGCGAGCAGAACGTGACATCCTGGGTCGCATCATGCTCCACCAGAACCCACCCGACGACGAGCTCCGCCAGCTGCTCACCGACGCACGCACCATCGCCGTGGTGGGCGCGTCCTCCAACCCGGACCGATCGTCGCACGGCGTCATGGGCAAGCTGCTGCGCGTCGGCTACCGGGTCTTCCCGGTCAACCCCAACGAGACCAAGGTGCTGGGCCTCGAGGCCTACCCGTCGCTCGCCGCGGTGCCCGAGGCCATCGACATCGTCGACGTGTTCCGGCGGCCCGAGTACACGCCCGCCATCGCCGACGACGCGGTGCAGGTGGGCGCGCGCCTGCTCTGGCTGCAGCAGGGCATCGTCAACGAGGACGCCGCCGCGCGCGCCGCCCGCGGCGGCCTGATCGTGGTCATGGACGCGTGCCTCGCCGTCATGCACTCGGTCCTGCGCGTGCCGACACGCGCGCCGACGGGCGAACGCTAGCGCTCGCTGTCCAGCCGCTGCATCTGGTGCGCGTCGTAGCGCGTGCCCGCCACCGCCGCCGCCGGCACGGCTGCCTCGATGCGCGCGAGATCGTCGCCCGTGAGGGTCACGCGCAGGGCCGCCAGCGCATCGGCGAGCTGCGCACGCGTGCGCGCGCCCAGCACCGGCACGATGCTGGGCATGCCCGCCTGCGCCGCCCGGGCCCGCACCCACGCGATGGCCAGCTGCGCCGCGCTCGCCTGCTTCTCTGCCGCCAGCGCTTCGAGCGCCGCGACCAGGCCGCGGTTGCGCTCGCCGTTCTCGCCGCTGAAGCGGGGCAGGAAGGCGCGGAAGTCGCCCTTGCCAGCCACCTTCGAGCCGCTCAGCAACCCGCGCGAGAGCACGCCGTACGCGGTCACGCCGACGCCCAGCTCGGCCAGCACGGGGAAGATCTTCTGCTCGGGCGCGCGGCTGATCAGCGAGTACTCGATCTGCAGATCCACGATCGGATGCACCGCCTGGGCACGGCGAATGGTGTCCACGCCGACCTCCGACAGACCGATGGCGCGCACGTAGCCGGCCTTGACCAGATCGGCGACCGCGCCGATGGTCTCCTCGATGGGCACGGTCGGATCGAGCCGGGCCGGCCGGTAGATGTCGACGTGGTCCACGCCCAGACGCTTCAGGCTGTAGGCGAGGAAGGTCTTCACCGCCGCGGGCCGGCCGTCGAAGCCGAGCCAGCTGCCATCGGGCCCGCGCAGCGCGCCGAACTTGACCGAGAGCAGCGCGCGCTCGCGGCGCCCACCCGCGAGCGCCCGCCCGATGAGCAGCTCGTTGTGGCCCATGCCGTAGAAGTCGCCCGTGTCGAGCAGGTCGACGCCCGCGTCGAGCGCGGCGTGGATGGTCGCGATGCTCTCCGCCTCGTCGGCGGGGCCGTACATCCCGGACATGCCCATACATCCGAGCGCGAGCGGAAAGACCGTCGGACCATGGCTACCCGCAGCGAGGCGAATCTTGGTCGTCATGGCCGCGCAGTATACGTTCTGGCGAGCGGCTGAAGTATGGTGGAGAGCGGTGTTCTCTGGCCCTTCTCCTCCTGCGGCTGACGGCCAGCTGCGTGCCCGCCTCGAGCGCGCCGTGCAGGCGCGCTACGACGTGCTCGAGTGCCTGGGCTCGGGCGGCGGCGGCGTGGTCTACCGCGCCTTCGATCGCCAGGTGGGCGCGCAGGTGGCCATCAAGATCCTGCGCTCGCTCGACGCCGAGGCGCTCTACCGCTTCAAGCACGAGTTCCGCCACATCGCGCGCATCACCCACACCAACCTGGTCAAGCTCTACGAGCTGACCTTCGACGACGGCCTGTGGTTCCTGAGCATGGAGTACGTGCCCGGCTCGGACATCAAGAGCGCGGTGCGCTCGGGCGACGTGCGGCCGCGCCCGGCGCTTGGCGAGGAGGACGCCACCGCACCGCTGTCGCCGTCGACGACCACGCACGTGGACGAGCGGCGCCTGCGCGACAGCTTCGCCCAGCTGGTCGACGGTATCGGCGCGCTGCACCACGCCGGCTACCTGCACCTCGACATCAAGCCGTCCAACGTGCGCGTCACGCCCGACGGCCGCGTGGTCATCCTCGACTTCGGCATCGCCCTGCCGCGCGACGACGTGCGCGCGCAGCGCGAGGTCATCGGCACGCTGCGCTACATGGCGCCCGAGCGCTTCGAGCCGGGCGGCGCGGTGCCCGCATCGGACTGGTACTCGGCCGGCTGCCTGCTGTTCGAGTGCCTGGTCGGCTACCTGCCCTACGCCGGGCCACTCGAGACCGTCGCCGACGAGAAGCGCCGCACCGGCCTGCCCGTGGCCACGGTGCCGCCCGGCCTGCGCGACCTGGCCGAGCTGGCCTCGGCGCTGTCGGCCGCCGACCCCGAGGCGCGCCCGCGCCCGCCCTTCCATCTGACCGGCGCGGCCACCGCCGCCAGCGCCGAGGCGCCCGCGCGCCTGCAGTCGCCGCCCGGCGGCGACGTGACCATCGGGCGCGAGCGCCACCTGGAGACGCTCATGCACGCGCTGTCGACGGCGACGGCGGGGCGCGGCGTGGCCGTGCACCTGCACGGTCGCTCGGGCGCGGGCAAGAGCACGCTCCTGCGTCTGTTCAACGGCGGCGCCAGCGGCTACGGCGCGGTCGTGCTGACCGGCAAGTGCTCCGAGCGCGAGTCGGTGCCCTACGAGGCGCTCGACAGCATCGTCGACGCCCTGGGCCGCTTCCTGGCCGAGCTGCCCGCGCGCGAGATCGCCGAGCTGCTGCCTGCCGACCTCGAGCCGCTGGCGCGCATCTTCCCCACCCTGCGGCGCGTGCCCGCCATCGCCGCCGCGGTCGAGGAGGCCACCACCGCCACCTTGCCCGACGACCTGCGCCGGGTCGCGTTCGCGCGCTTCCGCGAGCTGTGCGCGCGCATCGCGGTCAAGCGCCCGCTCGTGCTCATCATCGACGACCTGCAGTGGGGCGACGCCGACAGCCTGCCGCTGCTCGACCTCTTGCTCGAGCGCCCCGACGAGACGCCGCTCCTGCTCGTGCTCGCCTATCGCAGCGAGGACCGCGACCGCTCGGCGCTCCTGCAGGCGCTGGCCAGCCGCGCCGCGGGCCTGGGCGGCGCCGACGTCACCACCGTCGAGGTCGGCACGCTCGAGCACGCCGAGGCCACGGCGCTGGCGGCGCTGCTGCTGCGCGGCGCGGGCGGCGATCCGCGCCTGGCCGCGCACGTGGCCAGCGAGTCGGAGGGCCTGCCCTACTTCATCCACGAGCTGTCGCGCTTCGCCGCCCACTCCGGGCTGGCGCCCGGGCGCCGGGTCAGCCTCGACGACCTCATCCGCGCGCGCACCCAGGCGCTCGACCAGCGCTCACGCTTGCTGCTCGAGGCCGCGTGCGTGGCCGGCCGGCCCACGCCGCTCAACGTGCTCATCGGCGCCGCCGGCCTGCGCGCCGACGATGCGCTGGCCGCGTGCAGCGCGCTGGCCGCGGTGCACCTCCTGCGCTGGGTGCGCGCCGACGCGGGCGCGCGCACGCAGGACCTGCTCGAGCCCTACCACGATCGTATCGCCGGCGTGGTCTCGAGCGGCCTGCCCGAGGAGCGCAAGCGCAGCCACCACGCCGCGCTGGCCACCCAGCTCGAGCGTCACAGCCCCGAGGACGTCGAGGCGCTGGTGGTGCACTGCCGCGAGAGCGGCCGGCGTGGCGCCGCGCGCGGCTACGCGGTGCGGGCCGCGGATCTGGCCTACGCCGCGCTCGCCTTCGACCGCGCCGCCACGCTCTACGCCACCGCCGTCGAGCTGGTACCCGACGGTCCCGACGTGGCGCGCCTGCGCATCCGCCAGGCCGAGGCGCTCGCCTTCGCCGGCCGCGCCGCGCCCGCCGCGCGCGCTTATCTGCAGACCATGGCCGCCGTCGACGACAGCCGCGCCGCCGAGCTGCAGCGCCAGGCGGCGCTGCAGTTCTTCAAGGCCGGTCACGTCGACGAGGGCCTGCGCACCCTCGAGGCCGTGCTCACGCGCGCCGGCCTGCGCCTGCCACGCGGCCCCGCGCTACCCAGCCTCTTGTGGGCGCGCCTGCGTCTGCGCCTGCGCGGCCTGCGCTACCACGCCCGCTCCGAGCGCGAGATCCCGCCCATCGAGCTGGAGCGCATCGACGCCGCGCGCATCGCCGCCATGGGCCTGGGCCTCATCGACACCTTCCGCGGTGCGCTCTTCCAGACCATCAGCGTGCGCCTGGCGCTGCGCGCGGGCGAGGAGTCGCGGCTCTTGCGCGCACTCGGCATCGAGGCCGCCTACAGCGCGGCCAGCTCGAGCCGCAAGTCGACCCGTCACCGCGACATCATGGCGCGCGGACGCGCCCTGGCGGCGCGCCAGAAGGACAGCGTGGCCAGCGCCTGGCTGCAGGCGTCGGAGGCCCTGCACGCCTACCAGAACGGCCAATTCAACCAGTCCCTCGACGTGGCCAGCGAGGCCATCCGCCTGCTGCACCAGTCGCCCGAGAGCTCGTCGTGGGAGGTCGCCAACGTCGAGCTGTGGCGCATGTGGTCGCTGTTCTACCTGGGCCAGTTCGACCAGCTGGTGCGCCTGGTGCGCGAGCGCCTGCGCATCGCGCGTGACCACGGCGATCGCTTCGATCAGGCCAACTTGCAGACCGGCCCGTCGGCGAGCGCCTGGCTGGTCGTCGACGCGCCCGAGGAGGCGCGCAGGATCGTCACCCAGGCGATGAGCGAGTGGACCACCTCGGGCTACCACCTGCAGCACTACGGGCAGCTGCTCGCGCTGGTGAACTGCGATCTCTACGCTGGCGACGGCGTGGCGGCGCAGTCGCGGGTCGAGCGTGCCTGGTCGACCCTGCGCCGCTCGCTGCTGCTGCGCATCCCCTCGGTGGCCATCGAGGCGCGTCACCTGCGCGGGCGCGCCGCCCTGGCCACGTGCAGCGCCGATCCGCGCCACGCGCGCGCCGCCGTCGCGCTGGCCCTGCAGCAGGCCGACGGCATCATGAAGCTGTCGTGGAACCCGTGGGCGCGCTCGAGCGCCGCGCTGCTGCGCGCCGGCGCCGCCGCCGCGCGCGGCGATCGAAACGCCGCCGCCGCCTTCGCCGAGGCGGAGAACGTGTGCCGCGACGCGCACATGCACGGCTTCCAGCTGGCGGCCCGGCGTCGTCGCGGCCAGCTCATCGCGGGCGAGGAAGGCCGCGCCATGGTCGAGTCGGCGCTCACGCAGCTGGCCGGGCGCGGCGTGACCAACCCGGAGCGCTTCGCGGCCATGCTGGTGCCGTAGGCAAGCGAGCCGAGAGGCAGAGGGTTGAAACGCCCGGCTCTTGCGCGACCGCGGCGTCTGGGCTACTGACGCTCTTGCACGTGGACGCGGACCGAGAGCACCTGGAAGCCGAGATTCGCCGCCGCTGCGAGCAAGCGGACTGGGCGGGTGCGGCCACGCGCGCGCTCGAGGGCTACGGCCCGGAAGTGCTCGGCTTCCTGTACGCGGCCCTGAACGACGAGGACGACGCGCGCGACGGCTTCTCCATCTTCAGCGAGGCGCTGTTCCTGGGCCTGCCCGGGTTCCGCTGGCAGTGTCAGTTCCGCACCTGGGCCTACGCGCTGGCGCGCAGCGCCATGTGCCGCGTGCTGCGCGACCCGCGCCGCGCCGACCGCCACGTCGCCCTGTCGCAGGTGCCCGAGATGGCCCTGCGCGTCGAGGGCATCCGCACCACCACCTTGCCGTTCCTGCGCAGCGAGGTGAAGGCGCGCGTGCGCTCGCTGCGCCAGGCGCTCGAGCCCGACGACCAGACGCTGCTCAACCTGCGCATCGACCGGGGCATGGCCTGGCGCGACGTGGCCATGGTCATGGTGGGCGCCGACGCCTCCGACGACGAGCTGGCGCGCGAGACCGCGTCCTTGCGCAAGCGTTTCGAGCGCATCAAGCAGCGCATCCGCGCGCTCGCGCCGCAGACGGCGTGAGCGCCATGCGTCCCGACGAGGACGACGACCTCGCCGACGTCAGCGACTCGCAGGCCTCGCTGCTGCGCGCGCTCGCGCACGCGCCCGAGGTGCCCCTGGCCGCGCTCGCGCCGCCGCTCGCGCCCGGCGCGCGCGTCGACGAGTTCGAGATCGTGGCCGTGCTGGGCGCGGGCGGCATGGGCGTGGTCTACCGCGCGCGCGACACCTTGCTCGAGCGCGAGGTCGCGCTCAAGCTGCTGCATCCGTCGTGGCAAGGGCTGGGCGAGAACGCCGACGCGCTGCTCGAGCGCGAGGCGCGCGCCACGGCCAAGCTGCGCCATCCCAACCTGGTGACCATCCACCGGGTCGGCCGCAGCGACGGCCGGCTGTACCTGGTGCTCGAGCTGCTCGAGGGCGAGAGCCTGGCCAGCCGGCTGCGCCGCGGCAAGCTGGGCGAGGCCGAGGCCATCGCGACCATGCTCGCCATCACCGACGCGCTCGCGCACGCGCACGCGCACGGCATCGTGCACCGCGATCTCAAGCCGGGCAACGTGTTCCTCGAGGCGGGACGGGGCGTGAAGCTGCTCGACTTCGGCCTCGCGGGCGCGAGCGCAGCACCCGCCAGCGGAGCAGAGCCGCGCGACGCCACCGCGCCCGCGCGCACGCTCATCGGCGCGGGCACGCCCGGCTACATGGCGCCCGAGCAGTGGCGTGGCGAGCCCGTCGACCTGCGCACCGACGTGTTCGCCGCCGGCGCGCTGCTCGACGAGCTGCTCACCGGCACGCGTCAGGTCACCGACGCGGCGCTCGCGACCGCCGCGCGGCCCACGCCGCGCGCACGTGGCCTGCGCATCACGCCCGAGCTCGACCGCGCCATCGCGCGTGCCACCGCGCCCGCGCGCGACGATCGCTTCCCCGACGTCGCCGCGCTGGCCGCGGCGCTGCGCGCGGCCCGGTCGACGGCCACACGGCGCAAGCACGCGCGCCGCCTGCTGCGTGCGGCCGCGGCGCTGCTGCTGCTCGTGCTCGCTACCGGCCTGCTGGTTCGCGAGGCGCGCCGCCGGCCGCCACCCGTCGACCTGAGCGGCGCCTGGCAGGCTGACCCGACGGGCTGGGGTCACGCCACGCTCACGCGCGTCGACGCGCGCCACTACCGCTGGGAGCACAAGAACCGCGAGCAGTGGACCGAGGACACCTTCTACAACCGCGGCGAGCTGACGCTCGAGAACCGCGACGGCCACTGGATCCTGTCCGGCCGCCTGCAGGACGTGCCCGGCTGGTGCTGCGGCCACGTCGGCTACATGGAGCTCGAGGTCATGAACGACCAGCAGCTGCACGTGGTGAAGTCGGTGTGGGGCACGACCCACGAGGATTACGGCAACACCATGCCCTCGTACGACTTCCGCCGCCCGCGCTGACGCGCGCCGGGCGTGCCGGCGCGACCTACTTCCAGTAGTAGTCCCACTCCTGCGCCACGCCGCCATTGCAGGCGTAGGTCTGCACCAGCGTGCCGTTGCCATTGCCGGCGCCGGCCACGTCGACGCAGAAGCCGCTCTGGTGCCTGAACGCGCCCGACAGGTTCCACTTCTGGTTGAGCTGGTGGCCGATGCACTGGAACGTCTGCACGCGCGCGCCGTTGCCGGGCAGGCCCTGGCCGGCCAGGTACTGCGCGGTCGTCCATGCCTGCACGTCGACGCAGCAGGTGCCGCCGAAGGACAGCGAGCCGTCGGCGCCGAAGGCGAAGGCCTGCTGGCCGGCGTAGGGCGCGCCGCCGCAGTCCCACAGGAACAGCGACGCCCCCTGCGTGGTCGTCCAGGTGACGCACTTGTTGCTCGCGCCGTAGACGATGCGTCGGCTGGTATCGACGCGGAACTTCTGGTTGGCGCCGCCCAGCGCGCCGCACTGCCACATCTGCAGCGCGGTGCCGTTGGCGCTGTTGCCGCCCGGCACGTCGAGGCACAGGCCGCCCCAGCCGCGCACGTACAGGTCGTTCAAGGGGAACTTCTGGAACGCGTCGCCGATGCACGCGCTCGTGGTCAGGGTGCGGCCGCTGGCCGCGCCCGGGTAGGTGTCGAGGCACGCGGTCGTGCCGCTGGCGGTCACCTTGAAGGCCTGGCTGGCGAAGTCGTAGCTCCACAGCTGCCCGGCGGCCTCGTCGGCGTCCCAGATGAAGGAGCGGTTGTCGGGCGTGTTGTTGTCGGCCAGCATGTCGGCGCCGCGCGCGGCCACGAACTGGCCGCCCTTGCGCCGGCCGTAGGCCTTCTGCACCGCGGCGATGTCGCCCGGGCTGATCTGCGTCTTCCAGGTGGCGATGTTGCCGGCCGGCTGGCCGCAGTAGCTCATCACCGAATCGATGTCGTAGGCGCCGTAGTACTGCGGGTTGGCGTTGGGGAAGCTCTGCTGCGCGCACGCGCCCGTGCCGCCGGCCGGGTAATCCGGGCGCTCCTCCTCGTGGTAGAAGCCGAGCACGTGGCCGAACTCGTGCAGCGCCACCGCCTGCACGCAGCGCTGCAGGTTGGCCTGGCTGGCCTGGCAGTCGCCCGGGCGGTCGCCGTAGTAGAGGTTGAGCTTCACGCCGTTGCTGACGCCGTTGAGCGTGCTGCCGCCCGGCGCCGACGACGTACCGTTGGTGAGGATCTGGATGTGCACGCCCGCTTCACCCGCGCTGCACGTATCCCACTGTGTGAAGGTGACCCGGCCGTAACGAGCCCACTGGCCCTCGATGGCGTTGCGCGCCCACTCGCGCGAGGTCGACTCGGGAATGGTGAACGTCGGCGCGAAGATGTTGCCGGTCGACGGGTTCTCCCAGCAGACCGGGATCATCACCGGGTTGCCCGACCAGAGGAAGTTCCTGTTGCCGTACAGGCTGGAGCCGTAGTGCTCGATGGCATCCTGCGTGCCGGGCACGTCGGTGGCGACGTCGCCGAGCGCGCTGTCGGTCTGGCAGGCGGCGAACGACACCAGCGCCAGCACGAGCAGCGCGCGGAGCGGCGAACAGAGCTTCTTCGGGATCTCGAGCATGCGGGCTCTCCTTTTGGCAGATAGAGCCCGCGCAGCCAACCTGTGACTTCGATTTCAACCGAATGCGGCCTCGATTTCCACGCATGCACGTTGGGCGGTCTCGAGCGCGCCCGCCGTCGTGCCGTTCATGCCGGCCGCATGGGTGGCCTCGCCGGCGAAGAAGAGCGTGTCGTCCACCGGCAGGCCCAGCTCGGGCTGGGCCCAGCGCGCCCCCACCGGCACCCAGGAGTAGGCGCCGCGCGCCCACGGATCGCGCGCCCAGTCGTCGACCACACCATCGACGAGCGCGTCGGCGAAGTCGGCCGGGCGCAGGCCGAACGCGTCGGCGGCGACGTGACAGCCGCGCGCCAGGATCTGCTCCTGGTCCATGCCGGTCAGCCGGTCGGCGAGTGGGCCACCCGCCCAGCCGACCAGGATGGGCACGCCGTCGCCGCGCCCCCACCAGGCGTTGAACGGGCCGCCCGGCACGTGCACGAAGCCGAGCGGCTCGTGCCGCTGCCAGAGCACGCGGCGAAAACGCAGGTGCAGCTTGACCACGTTGCCAGTGGCCAGGGCGCGCATCGCGCGCCGCTTGCGCGCGGGCAGCGCGGGCACGAAGCGGATCGTGTCGTAGAGCGCGAGCGGCACGGTCACCAGCACGTCGACCAGATGATCGTAGCCGCGGGGCATCTGGCGGTTCTCCGACGCACCACCCGCGCCGGTCAGGGCCTCGGCGCTGGCGCGCCTGGGCTCCGCCGCGTGGAAGCCACGCACGAACTGCAGCGCGAAGGCGATGACCTCGCGACCCTGGCCGCTCAGACGCTGGCGCAGGAGCGCGTCGATCGGCCACTCGTCGCGCGCGGGCGCCTCGAGCGCCTCCTGCACCGCGTCCCATAGCCTGGTTGCGTCGCGCAGGCGCCCGTGCCCGACGGCGATTCGATGCCGCGGTGGCACCTCGCTGAGACGCAGGTGGGCCGCGCGCAGCGCGCGCACGAGCACGTCGGGATCCTCGTGCACGAGCTCGGCGCCCGTCTCGATGGGTGCTTCCCACCCGGGCTGACGGCGCGTCGCGACGCGTCCGCCCAGCCGACCGCGCGCCTCCAGCACGAGCACGCGCAGGCCGCGCCGAGCCAGCCGACGCGCCGCCGCGAGTCCGGCCAGCCCTGCTCCGATGACCGCCACATCCACGCGCATTGCGACGCTTCCGCCCACCGTGTCAGCCTCGCTCTCGCCGCACCGTCGGACGCGCTTCTGATTTCAGCAGGCTACGCGGGTCCGCAAGCGGCGACTGACTTGCATCGTCCAGGCTGCAAGGAGGAGACCATGGGTACTGCACAGAATGTGAGCCACCTGAACAGCTTCCTGCGCGGCGAGATCTCCGCCGTCGAGACCTACCGTATGGCTCTCGACAAGATTCCCAGTGACAGCCCGGCGCGCATGCAGCTCGAGAGCTGCCTCGCGTCGCATCAAGAGCGCGTGATCCTGCTGCGCGACGCCGTCCTGCAGCTGGGCGGCGAGCCCGCCAGCAGCTCGGGCGCGTGGGGCACCTTCGCCAAGACCGTGGAGGGCGGCGCCAAGGTGTTCGGCGAGAAGGCCACCATCTCGGTGCTCGAGGAAGGCGAGGACCACGGCCTCAAGGACTACCGCGGCGACCTCGACGACCTCGACGGCACGGCGCTCCGGCTGGTGCAGAGCAAGCTGCTGCCCGAGCAGATCCAGACCCACCGCACGATGAGCCAGCTGAAGAAGAGCGTCTAGGCCTCGTCAAGGCTTCGTCAGCCTTCGTTCAGGCCTCGTCAGGCGCTGTTCCACGGAACATCCGGTACTTGTTCCGCGGTACGCGTGCATCCGGCAGGACATGGCAAACGCCGCGCATGGCGCGTGCGAATCGCGGGCTTGCGCGCACGCGGCGGGTGGCACGCGCTTCGCAATTCTCGCGCCCACCATGCGAAGCAATGCCCTGTCCCGCCTTGCCTTTTCTTGCCTGATCGCCGCCCTGGCGGCGGGCTGCCACGACATCCCGCTCGAGCTCGGCGGCTTCGACACCAGCAGCCACTGCGGCAACGGCGTGCGCGACTTCCTCGAGTACTGCGACGACGGCAACCAGCGCGCCGGTGACGGCTGCTCGCCCACATGCCAGGGCGAGCCCGCGCGCGGCGACTGCGGCAACGGCCGCATCGACCGCTTCGAGCTCTGCGACGACGGCAACACCCGGGCCGGCGACGGCTGCTCGCCCACGTGTACGGTCGAGCACCTGCCCGACGTGTGTGGCGACGGCCGGGTGAGTGGCTCCGAGTCCTGCGACGACCGTAACCTCGTCGACGGCGATGGCTGCGATTCCAACTGCCAGGTGACCGGATGCGGCAACAGCCACGTGAGCGCGGGCGAGGAGTGCGACGACGGCCCCCTGCCCGACCCCGAGGTCTGCTCCTTCGACTGCACCCTGCCCTACTGTGGCGACGGCCGCATCTCGCGCACCGCCAGCGAGGAATGCGACGACGGCAACCAGAACGATGACGACGCCTGCGACACGAGCTGCCGGCTGGTCATCTGCGGCGACGGCCGCGTCAGCGGCGGCGAGCAGTGCGACGATGGCAATCGTGTCGACGGTGACGGCTGCGAGGCGAGCTGCAGGACGTCGCCGTGACGCCGGTAGCGCCTACTCGAGACAGCCGACCAGCTCGGTCTCGTAGGCGTCGAGATCTTCCTTGCTGATCAGCTGCGCCTCGTACTTCTTGCGCAGCTCGGCGCGCTTCTTGGCGAACTGCTCGCGCGTGAGCTTGCCGTCGGGACAGATCTTGGGGCGCGCGACCACCAGGGGCAGCGAGACCTGGCTCTCGCTGCCCGCACCGGCACCGGCGCTGGCGTGCACGGTCAGGGTCAGCTCGGAGTCGAGCGCCGCCGATCTGGGCACGCGCAGCGCCAGCGCCACGCTGGTCTGCTTGCCCGAGTCGAGGTCGAAGGGCGCGGCGGTGACCGGCGTCGAGTCGCCGCTCAGGCGCGCGCTGACCTTGACGTTGTGCGCCTTGGGCCCGTCGTTGCGCACCTCGCAGGCCACGTGCACGGCCTGGCCGGCGTCCACGTGCGGGCGCGGCGCGTCGCTGCCGGCCAGCTTGCACGTCATCGACAGCTGCGGCGCGTCGACCGCCGGGCGCACCGCGAAGCGGCGCGAGCTGGACTCGGGCGCGAACTGGTGCGCCTCGTCGAAGACGAGCACGACCAGCGCCTCGGTCTCGTCGTTGTCGCGCGGCAGCACCACCTTGACCCGGCGCGTCTTGGCCTCGCGTGGCTGCAGGCGGCCGAAGGAGAACTGCAGCCCGTGCAGCGCCGGCACGTTGGAGCGCGTGGTCGCGAACACGCGGTAGGCGGCCCCCTCGCCGTTGTTGACCACGGTCAGCGTGAGCACCGACGCGCCGCCGTTGCGCAGCTCGCTCTCGTTGTGGAAGTCCTGCACCACCAGCGTGGGCGGCTGATTGACCTCGGAGACGGTGATCTCGGTGCGCGTGGCCTCGGCGATGAGCGGGATCATGGCCGCCCGATCGCGGGCCTCGGGGAACCAGATGCGCTGCTGGTAGGTGTCGTGCGCGATGATGGTCCAGCCGCGTTCGAGCTGCTCGTCGACGCGGGCGGCGAGTGGATCGACGTCGGCGTGGCTGAAATCGATCTTGAAGGCGATCCAGTCGGGGCCGCTCTCGCTCACCGGGATCTCGTCGTGCCAGGGCGACTGCAGGGTCACCTGGGTCCAGACCTTGCGCGGATAGGGCGTGCAGGCAAGGCCGTGCTCGCCCTGGTCAGGAAGGATCGCGGCCATGGTGCAGGCATCGGGCGCGAGCTCGAGCCGGAGCACGCCGGCGCGCCGGTTGAAGACCAGGTCGCCGTCGAGGCGGCAGGCGCTGCTCGGCGTGCACGCCGGGCGCGTCTGGCCCAGCTGACCGCAGGCCGCGCCGGCGAGCACGACCAGGCCGAGTAGCACGCAAGCATTCATTCGCATCATCTTGGCGATCACTTGGCGATGAGGGCGGCCTGGATGCGGCTGTAGTCGTCGTGGTTGATGTGGCCGGCCTGAAAGCACAGCAGCAGCACGCGCAGCGCGTCGTTGACGTCCTTGCTGGAGGGCGACTCCTGCCGGTAGACCGCGGCGAAGCGCTCCTTGGTGCAGCTCGAGGCGGGGATGACGGGTGCCGGCGCGGGCGCGGGCGGCGCCACGGTGGCGACCGGATCGGGCTGGTTCTTGCCCGGCTCGGGCTTCTTGCTGGCGTGGTGCCGCGGCGGGCGGGTGACCGCCGTGCCGGCGTCGGGCGGCACGACCGCCACCACGACGAGCGCGGCGTCGGGCGGCAGCGGCGCGGCGTCGGGCGGCGCGGCCACCACCTGGACGGGCGTGGCAGGCGTCCGGGCGGGCGCGGCGTCGGCGGCGGCGGGCGCGGCGAGCGAGGGGCCGTCGTTCAGACGCGCGGCGCGCTCGGCCGTCAACCAGGTGAGCACGACCAGGCCGGCGGCCGCCGCGGCGATCGCCGTCATGGTCAGCCAGCGCCGGCGCGGCCGGCTGGGCGGCGGGCGCGTGGCCGGCAGGCTGCCGGCCAGGGTGGGCGTGCGCATCGACATGCTCGAGGGATCCTCGGGCGTGGGCGGCGGCTGCGTCGGCGTCAGCGCGCCGATGCGCGAGTCGGCGGTCATGGTGGCGCCCAGCGCCGCCTGCACCATGGGGCGGCGTGAGACCGCCTGCTGCACGAGCGCCCAGGCCTCGCGCACGCCGCGCGGGCGCGCCGCTGGATCCTTGGCCATGCACTGCGCCAGCGCTTCCGACAGCTCGGGCCCCCAGGCGGGTGCGACCAGGAGCAGGCGCGTGGCCTCGCGCATCACCACGTTGTGCAGCACCTGGGTGACGGTCGTGCCGGCGACCGGACGCTGCCCGGACAGGGCAAAGAAGGCCGTCCCGGCGAAAGCATAGACGTCAGCCCGGGCATCGACGTGCTTGGCGTCTGACACCTGCTCGGGAGCCATGTAGTGTGGCGTGCCGAGTGCGTCTCCGGTGTGCGAGTCTCCATCGACCTCATGCAAGAACTTGGCAATGCCGAAGTCGAGCAGCTTGACGCCGAGGATCTCGCCCTCGCGCTCACGCACCATGACGTTCTGCGGCTTGAGGTCGCGGTGCACGACCTTCTTGTCGTGAGCCGCGGCGAGCGCGCTGGCCAGGGGTGCGAACACGCGCGCAAAGCGCTGCGCCGACAGCGGTCCGTCCTCGGCCACCACGCGCGCCAGGGAGCGGCCCTCGACCAGCTCCATCATGTAAAATGGCTCGCCGGTGTCGAGGCGGCCGGCGTTCTCGACCGCCACGATGTCCTCATGGCCGATGTCGCAAACCACCCGTGCCTCGCGGATGAAACGTTCAATCAGATCGGGCTTGGCAGCATGCTGGGGCAGGAGGATCTTGATGGCGACTTCGCGCCCCAGCTCCATGTGTCGCGCGCGATACACACTACCGAAAGCACCCTGGCCAATCTTGCCAATGATCTGGTAGTTGAGCGCGACTCTGCCTTCGAACGGATCCACCAGCGACAAACCTACTATAAATGAACCAGATGCAGGAGCCTCCCACCCTCGAAGCCACGTTGTCACCCGCCGACCGGGCGTCCAGCGACGTCATCCGCCCGGTGTGTCAACTGTTCTTCGGGTTGTCATGCGATCGTCCCATGGTTGGCGGGCCCCACGTGGTGCTCGACGACATGGACGCCCTCGACGTCGGCCGGGGCGCCTTCGACGAGCTGGCCGCGCCTCCGATCGTGGGGCCCAAGATCGCCCAGCTGCGCCGCTCCGACGCCTGGATGTCGACCCGGCACGCGCGTCTGCGCCGCGAGGCCAACGGCACCTGGACGGTGGAGGACGTCGGCTCCAAGAACGGCACCTTCGTGGACGGCGAGCGGGTGGTGTCGAAGCGTCTGCAGGACGGCGCGGTGCTGATCATCGGCCAGACCCTCATGCTCTACCGCAGCCGCCTGCCCCGTCCGGCGGCGGTGGCCCTGCCCGACCTGCCCGGCCTGGCCACCCGTCACCCGCTGCTGGCGGCCGAGCTGGCCCGCCTGGTGCGTGTGGCCAGCTCGCCCCTGGCGGTGCTCATCCAGGGCGAGACCGGCACGGGCAAGGAGCTGTCGGCGCGCGCGCTGCACGAGCTCTCCGACTCCAAGGGCGCCTTCGTGGCGCTCAACTGTGCCGCGCTGCCCGCCGGCATGCTCGAGGGCGAGCTGTTCGGCTACCGCAAGGGCGCCTTCTCGGGCGCGGCGCGCGACCACCTGGGCCTGGTGCGCGCGGCCGAGGGCGGCACCCTGTTCCTCGACGAGGTCGGCGATCTGCCCCTGCCCGCGCAGGCGGCGCTGCTGCGCGTGCTGCAGGAGCACGAGGTGCTGCCCCTGGGCGAGACCCGCCCGGTCAAGGTCAGCTTCCGCCTGGTCTGCGCCACGCACCAGGACCTGGCCGCGCTGGTGGAGAAGCAGACCTTCCGCCGCGATCTGCGCGCGCGCATCGCCGACTTCGTGCTCGAGCTGCCGCCCCTGCGCTTCCGCCGCGAGGACCTGGGCCTGCTCATCGGCACCTTCCTGCAGCGCGCCGGCCGCACCTCGGTGCGCTTCGACACCGACGCGGCGCTGGCGCTCTTCCGCCACGACTGGCCGGCCAACGTGCGCGAGCTCGAGCGCGCGCTCAACGCGGCCCTGGTGCTGGCCCACGACGAGCGCGTCGGCTCGGCCCACCTGCCCGTCACGGTGCGCGAATCCCTGTCGCGGCCGAGCGGCCCCGTCATCACCGCGCCGACCATGCCCGCGGCCGAGGCGCCCGCGCCCCCGCCGCCGCCCGGACCGCTCTCGCCCGCCGACGAGGAGCTGCGCGCGCGCCTCATCGAGCTGTTCACGCGCTTCGACGGCAGCATTGCGGCCGTGGCGCGCGAGCTGGGCAAGGAGCGGGTGCAGATCCGGCGCTGGATCCGCAGGTACGGCATCGATGTGGCGAAGCTGAAGCGATAGCGGCCCGTCCGGTCAGGGTTGGAAAACGCCAGTGACGGGCCGCCTACGCCGGCGCGAGCATCTCCGCGAAACGTTCCGGCCTTCGAATGCCCTGCCCGGTCATGAAGGCGTCAGCCGCCTCCACCAGCCTGGCACCCTCGCCACCCGCGAGCAGGCCGCGCTGCCGCCGCGCCGCCGCCGCGAAGAGGGCCATGCCGCAGGCGACGAAGCCGCGCTCGGCCTCCTCGAAGCGCGTGGCTGCGGCCGCCGCGTCGCCGCGACAGGAGGCCACGCCCGCCTCGACCAGGGTGGCCGTCGCGCGGCCCCAGGGCGAGTCTTCCTTGGCCATGGCGCGCGCCAGCTTGGCCGCCTCGGCCAGGCGGCGATCGCGCTCGCTGCCGGTGGTCGCGCGTGCCGCCACCAGCGCCACGCGCGCGCGCAGGTGGCCGAAGAGGATGCGCATGTACTCCATGCGCAGGTACATGCCCTTCTTGACCTGCGGCCAGCTCTCGGCCATGCGGCGCTCGGCCGCGGCCAGATCGCCCACGTAGAGGTCGACCACCACGTTGCCCATGAAGTCGTGCAGCTGCTGGATGTGCATGCCCGGGTACGACCACTCGCGCAGCGCCTCCTCGGAGTGACGGCGGGCGAGCGCGGGATCGTCGTCGGCGAGACAGACGTGGACCATGGCGTAGCCGACGCGCAGGTTGGTCGACAGGTACAGATCGCCGCGCTCGCGCGCCTCCTTGATCTGCACGGGCAGGCGCCGGCGCAGCTCGGCGATCTCGCCCAGGTTGTAGAGCACGCGCGAGTTGTAGGTCTGCGCGGTGTCGAGCTCCCAGATGGCGCCCGCGCACTCCTCGCGCAGGATGCGCTCGGCCCGCTCGAGCCGCTCGTAGGCCAGCTTCCACTCGCCGCGCAGCATCGCGGCCGCGCCCGCGGCACAGTCGGAGCCGCCGGTCAGGAATGGATCGCCGACCTCGTCGTTGAGCGCCTGCGACAGCTGGATGAGCCGGTTCAGCATGGGCGTCGCCTTGGGCCCGGCGGTGCCCACGAAGATGATCTCGGGCGCGAGCGCACGGATGATGCGTTCGGGGATGCCCGAGTCGAGCGACAGGCGCAGGTTCATGGTCTGGAAGCGATGCCCGCGCAGCGTGTCGGTCAGGCCGAGCGGGTACATGCTGGTCAGCACGTCGATCTTGCGGCGCAGCTCGACGGGCACGTCGTCCTCGACGCGGCGGGTGAAGGCCAGGCCGCGCCGCTTGAGCCGCCAGCGCTCGCCCAGGAGGGCCAGGATGGCCTGGCCGCGCGAGCGCGGCACGGTCATGCCCACCGTGGCCAGCACCGCCTCGAGCGTGTGCAGGCCCTCGCTGATGCGGCCCGAGCGCAGGTAGTGTGCGGCCGCGACCCGGCGCAGCTCGATGAAGTCATTGCCGGTGGCCTCGGCGGCGGCAGCGAGGAAGACCTGGGCGGCCTCCTGGCTGCGGCCGGCGTGGCCGAGCGCCACACCCACGCGCGTGCGCAGGCGCAGCTGCTGCGCGGGCGGCCCGGGATCCAGCTCGAGCGCCTGCTGGTACAGCTGCGCCGCGCGATCGAAGGCCAGCGCCGCCATCGCCCGCTCGGCCGCACGCGTGGCGAAGCGCGCCGCCTTGCGCGCATCGCCGCCCTCGCGGAAGTGCACCGCCAGCACCTCGGGGTCGGCCGAGCCGGAGGCCTCGAGCGCGCGCGCCAGGCGCGCGTGCGTGTCGCTGCGCAGCGCGGGCGCCAGCTGGGCCGCGATGGCCTCGCGCACCCGGTCGTGGTAGGGCTCGACCACGTCGGCGCGCCGGATGCCCTGGGTCTTGACCAGGTTGGACGCGCGCAGCATGCCGACCAGATCGGCGAAGCGCGCGAACGAGGTGCCGATGGCGTGCGCGCAGGCCTCCTGCTGCACCGGCCCTCCGGCCACGCAGATGAACTCGAGCACGCGCTGGGCCTCGCTGCCCAGCGCCGCGGTGCGCGCCACCAGCGCCTCGTCGAGGCGCACCGGCCCGGCCGCGTCGGGGTCGAGCAGACGATGACGCACCAGCGCGTCGATGAACATGGGGTGGCCGCCGGCCTCCTCGGCGAGCGCCCGCGCGCTGGCCACGTGCCCGCTCCCGCCCACCGAGGACACCAGGCGCTCGACCAGCTCGAGCGCAGCGTCGGCAGGCAGGCGCGCCACGCGCAGCTCGCGCTGATCGCCGCCCAGCTGCTCGCGCAGCCCGACCACACCCGGCGCCAGCGTCTCGCTCGACGAGCGCACCGTGGCCACGAACAGGAGCGGCGGCGCCGCGGGCGCACGCAGGAGGTCGGCCAGCAGCGCCAGGCTGTCCACGTCGGCCCACTGCAGGTCGTCGACGGCGACCACGATGGGCCCGCGCCGGGCCACGTGCTCGAACAGCTCGCGCAGCGCGGTGAACACGTGCGCGCGATCGAGGAAAGGGTCGCTCTTGCGCGCGCGCGCATGCTCGACCGCGTCGGCGACGCCGGTGATCTGCTGGAAGGCGGGGAAGACCTCGGCGACCAGCGCCATGCGCGGCGGCAGGAGCGGCTGGGCCACCTCGTCGGGCAGCCCGGCCAGGTGATCGGCCAGGGCCTCCATGACCTGGTCGACGGCCTTGTAGGGCACCGATTCGCGCTCGTAGCAGCGCGCGGCCAGCACCAGGGCGCTGCCGCGCGCGTCCAGGTCATCGAGGAAGTGACGCACCAGCGCGCTCTTGCCCACGCCCGACTCGCCGTGCACGAGCATGGCCACACGCTGGCCGCGGCCGATCTCGGCGAAGGCCGCCGCGAGCTCGGCCAGCTCGGCAGCGCGGA
>OBEQ012177155.1_pt1 | contig 27589 bp, 30 predicted proteins | sample 1670901 | NCBI WGS metagenome assembly OBEQ01 (sample SAMEA104232315, study PRJEB22302) | groundwater metagenome | biome: forest; feature: aquifer; material: groundwater | place: USA | collected 2011-08-07 | depth 5.4 m
CTTGCGGCAAGGCGGGTAATGCGGTACATCTGGGTTCCTCCTTAGGGGGTGATAGGTTGTTTAGACTGCTGATTATCATGAAGTGAGTGCGTATGCACTCACGAACCAAGATTCATAAAGCTATTTAACACTATTTTTACTCATTTGTCAATCAACAAATCAAAAACAGCTCCCTAGTTTCAAATATTAAATCCAGAGAGTTGTTTTTCAGCACTTTTGTTTGAATACCTTTAAAGTTGGTTAGACCAATTAATGCGTGCGTATGATCAAGCGCGAGTAAGTTTTGCTTTAACTATTCTAACAATGTACTGTAGAAATATGTAAGTAGGCTCACCATTTTTAAGAAACACCTCTGGATATTGTTACTATTCATTCTTGGCGCGGTCTTGTTATCTGCATTAGTCGTTCTGACACATCCCAGAACGAAGGTTAATTATGCCAAACAAGGAAGCCCTGCCCTTCAGCTTCCAGACAATGTCTCAGATCAAGGATGTGGTAGTCAACAACAATTTTTCAGCACCTCACCCATTCAGGAATCGGATTTGGTGAGCATTATCCCTCTCGGCAATCCCAATCCTCCAGCCCACACTTTTCCCACTGATCATATCTACTTATTTCTGCGGCGCTCTGGGCCAGCCCCCAAGCCCGGCCTTTTGGGACCTGCCGCAGAAGTGTCGGTCTTTGCCCCCGGCGATATTAAAGTATTTAACATCACAGCTAAAGAATATCTGAGTAGCACATCTCCTCATACCGATTACGCAGTCGACTTTGCGCCATGTCGTGAATTACAGGGCCGCTTTGATCACTTAGCCTCCCTATCTGATAAACAGCTAAACGAGTTCCAAAAAGCCACCGGAGAATGTCAGGTTAGCTCGCCAAGCAGTGGAACCACCATTAAATTTTGTCGAAAAAAGGTTACGGTTGCTTTGAAGGCAGGTGAAATAATGGGAACGGCTGGAGGTCAGTATGGTAGTAACAATCTTGACTTTCGTCTATCAGACGATCGGGTACCAGCTCTTGCTTATGCTAACTCTTCACGATGGAAAGGTGATGTAGTGTACGTAGTTTGTCCAGTAGACTATTTCTCTGCCTCGATGAAAAACACTCTAGAGAAACTATTTGGCGATTCATTTGGGCGTAAACGAACAATTGCGCCGGTCTGCGGTACTGTTATGCAAGATGTCAAAGGCACGGCTCAAGGAGTCTGGTTTGCTCCCGAAAAACCGACCTATCCAGAAGATCAACACATTGCTCTAGTCCCAGATAACATTGACCCGACGCAATTGGTGTTTTCGATTGGGGAGTCATTGAAAAATACCGGTATCAACCCAGAACGCTATGTTTTCTTGCCAAATGCTACCGGTAACATAAATAAAGAATTTAGAACGGTAATGGCCGATGGTCATATCTATTGTTATGAGACAAGTCTACATGAACTATCACCATCTAATGATCGTAAGGCTACACTTTTGCTTCAGCTAGTCAGTGATACGACTCTTAGAATTGGTCCCGGCTCGGCTGGGACCTGCGGTCACGAACCTTGGAGTCTTATTTCCTACAAAGAGTTTCAACGTTAAAAAATAGTGGTAGCCCGTAGGGGGGTCGAACCCCTGAATCTCTTGGATGAAAACCAAGTATCCTAACCACTAGACGAACGGGCCACTGATCTATACTGTACCAGAAATGAGCATAAGAGTCAATTGAGAATAGATGCGTTTCAGGGCTGGTCAACATGTGCCAGCCCTGTGTTGTAAGTAAAACCTGACCAAGGTACTAAAAGCGATCTGTCTGCTCCAATCCGAAGTCATGCGTTACCTCGGTCGCGTGTGTCCAGTTCCCCCTGTAACACGCTATAGATCAAGCTCTTAGCACCTTTGGTCGGTTGTAGACCGACATGTGCATGTGATACATGAAGACGGGGTAGGTGTCCTCAATCGAGACCTTGGCGGCCTGTATCACACTGCATGTTTCTGCTTTTGATCCCAGGAGAAGAATACAGAAGCAGGACAGCTAACCCTGTTGGGGACGAGCAAATCCCATAAGTGCTCTGCCTTGGTCCACAGTTGTTAATTTGTGCGTACCAACATGCAAATGATGATAGGCTAGTTAGGCTACGCCGTCAATATCGTACCTCACCAAAGGGAATGCGGTCAGGGGCAGTATGTTTAGCTTGCAGCATGCTGCTCTGAAAAATGGTGTCTCGGCCGTAGGTATCGTTAATAGCATCGAGCGCATAGGTTAACTGCAGCGGTTTATTGATTTCGGGAAAAAGATTTTGCGGTAGGGCAGGGTAATATTTAAGATCACTTAAGGTAAAAACTAACCCTAATATTGGCTTGAAGGTAGGGGGGCGGTGGGCAAATAGTGCTTCAGCTAGCTCTACCATGGTATGAGTATCGCGATAGTACTGAGTGCGAGCATAGGCATGAAACGAGGGTGCGCCTAAGTATTTGACTGCCAAAGCCGTGTGACGAGCAAAAAAGCCCTCTTTGCGCAGCCGTTGACCAGTTTTGTGCACTAAGCGTTGCAATACTTGGCGGGCTTTCTCTGGAGTGCGCCAGCTTGGTGGCAAAATATGAGAGTGGCCAATGCTCGAGCGATTATGCTCAACATCGTCTACTTCTATTCCATGCAAACGATACCACCACACCTCACCCATGAAGCCAAATAATCGGCGTAGTGTTTGAGCAGAAAGGTTTAAGAGCTGCTCTACCGTATAAATATCTTCTGCATGCAGGCGCCTTTCTGTAGCCCGGGCAATACCAGGTAGATCGGTCAACTCTAATGAACTTAAACGAGCTTGATAATTATGTATTGTAATATGAGTAAGACCATTTGGCTTTTCCATTTCACTGGCTACCTTGGCCAAAAACTGGTTTGGCCCAAACCCAATAGAGGTAGTAATGTAGGGCCCCAGCTTCTCAAAAAATTGGGTTTTTATGGTGTGACCAGTGCTGTTCGCACTGTATAGATTACGCTCCGATGCGCCGAGTACCATAGCAAACTCATCAATACTTTTGGCGTATACCCACGGGCTAATCTTGTTTAGTATATCTACAATTTGGTAGTGAATTTGCTTGTATATGCCAGGCCGAGCAGCTACAAATGTAATGTCTGGGCATAAACGCTGTGCTTCGCCTACCAGAGTGCCTGTTTTTACCCCACGATGTTTAGCTACGTATGAGGCCGAGAGCACGCAGGTAGTGGGTACAATCTCGGGCACTACCCCAATTGGCTTTCCACGAAGTTGTGGACACATCTGCTCTTCGCATGAGGCAAAGAATGAATCCATATCTAAAAAAAGAATGCGATAATCTTGTGGTAGTTGGTTAAATAAAGACATACGTACTCCAAGGTATTAGGTGTCAGGTTTTAGCTATTAGGTTATAGATGTTAGGGGTAGACTGCTTATAAAAAATCCTAAAAGCTAATCCCTAACCCCTGTCATATAATAATACCGTACAAAAACCGAAAGTCAAGCTAAAAGAAAACGCCCCAGTGCTCCGACCAGGGCGCGATTCAACTTAATCTGTATTAGCAGACAAGTGAGTAAAAACAGTTAGGGCATTGTCATGGGCCGGTTTGGTGAGAATTGATCTGCCCATACGGTATAGCTCAGCGGCAATTTCTGGGCCGTCCATCCATTGAGAAAAGGTCGGTTCCCGAAGCTCTAGGTAGGTAGTGGTTTTATTGGAATAAAACGATATTTCAACAGCCCACCGACCAGTCCAGGGGTTTTTATCCATACGTCCTTGTACTATCACCGCCTCTAGTCCAAGCTGCTTGATGTTGCGGCGAAGTCTACTCTCCCATTTAGTCAGAATGCCGTTAGTTTCAGCAAATGGAATTGTGTTGAGCCACAGCCCAATGGTATACCTGAGCATCCTTTCATTGATCACTAGTATGGTTTTGTTTCCCATGCTCTGGGCAATCAGTTCATGTGCATGCCGCTCTGAGAAAGCATTAGGCACGGTGAAATGAATGCACAGTATGGTCATGGCGGATGGGTATTGGTCGACGGTTATTTTTTGAACGGTCCGTCGACGAATAGGTCGAAGCAGTGCGTAGACTAAAACAGCCGAGGCAACTGCTGGGAGCAGAATACATATACTATCTATCAGACTAAATTCAATCATGGTCTATCTCCAGGAAAAAACAAAGAAAGGATGGCAACTAAAGGTGCGACTATTAACACTATCATACCACATTTTAAGCACGCTGCATCTTTATGGCTCTCTAACTAGCGTATAATGGGTGTAATGAGCTATATCCGCACGGTTATTATTATCGCACTATGCCTGAGTACTCTAACTCCTGCCTTTACCAAGGCGGCTACTAAGACCGATTTACAAAAAAAACAGCAACAAATTGAGGCTGAGCGAAAGCAAAAAGAAGCCGAGCGCAAGAAAAAAGAGGCAGATGCCGCCGCCCTCAACTCTTTGATCGTTGGGATTAATAATAATATTGCTAAGACCTCAAGTGCTCTAAAAAGCACCACTAGTCAGTTGGAGCAAACACAGCAAGATCTTGATAACACAACACAACAGTTAACCGAGGCAGAGCAACGCTTAGTTGAGCTTAAAGATGAGGTAGAAAAACTACTGGTTGAATTTTATGAGCAGCAAGAATCTGACTCGCCGGTGTTGGCGGTATTTTCCTCACAAAACTTAAGTGACAGCATTGCCTTAAAACAATATCACGATGCCTTGCAGCAAGAGTTTGACAAACTGGTGCAACAAGAGGAGCAAACCAGAAATGATGTTGCGACCACTAAGACAAATCTGGAGCAACAGCAAGCTACGTTGCAAGGATTGCAAGCAGGGCAGGTTGCCGCAAAAAAGGGATTAGAATATGAGCAAGCTCGTAAAACCAAAGTGTTAGCCGACACGAACTCGGCTATTGATACGCTAAAAAAGGAAGAGGCAGACTTAGCCAATCGTGAAAAAGAGGTGGAAGGGCAAATTCAAGCACTGTTAAATGCTCGTAAAGCAGGCAAAGTGGTCGGTGGGCTAAACAAACCGGTTAAGCAAGGAGATGTTATTGGATATCAAGGCAACACCGGTAATTCCACTGGCTCTCATCTGCATTTTACCGTGATGTTGAATTGTGATTTTGGCCAGACAGTTAACCCGCTTGATTATCTGGGTTCAACATTGGCCTGGCCGCTTTCTGACTATCGCATTACTCAAGCCTATGGATACACCAGCTTTGCCAAAGCTGGAGCATATCATGGCGCTATCCATAATGGAGTGGATTTGCAGCAATATGCTGGTGCACCAATTCACGCGGCTGCAAGCGGGACCATTATTGTAGATCAATATTTTGGCGGCTACGGCAACGCTATTATTATTGATCATGGCAACAGCTTGTGCAGCCTCTATGGGCATATGAGCTGATGAACCAGAGCTTGATTTGATCGTTCTAGTTTAGGTATACTAGAACATAATAGATAAGCTAACTCACGGAGGAAATAATGGATCATAGTGTGTATCAGTGCGAAAACTGCGCCGATGTGTGTAACTGCCGCTCAGAAGGCTACTGTATTTGCGACCGTATCCAATGCAAGTGTGATGAATGCCCAATTCAAGAGTCTACTATAGTGCCAACGATCTAGTTGTTGACTTTATTTATTAGACATGGTATAATAGGATCATGATAGGAAGGTGAACTCGAAACCTTAACTGGTGGAGACTATCTTGTCATGAACCTGAACATGCTGTTGATCGTGTTGGGGCTGACCTCAGCTGCTCTGGCTGCCTTGTGCATACAGATGCGACATAAGCTTGGCACCCTAAAACGCGTAGCACATGAGTGGAGGCGCAAAGCCACCACGCATTATCTGACTGGCCTGCCCAATTTCGAAGCATTTTTGTCGCTAGCCAAACCTCAACTAGCCCGAGCCCTTAGGCACGGTAGTCCATGGACCTTGTTGTTTATGGATTTAGATCAGTTTGGTCGAGTAAACAAAATGTGCGGAGAGATGGCAGGAGATCAGTGCTTAATTGCACTGGCCAAAGCATTTCAAATGCGAGACTGCGATATTTGTCACCCATACGGAGACAATTTTGTGGTCACGCTCGATGCCGATTTACTTGGCGCAAGCACCATGGTGACGCGTATGGTAACACACGGTCTTGATCGCGTGAACCAATTACAGTTGTCACTGTCGGGCACAGAAAAACCCTACCCTTACCTTCCCATCCCGGGAATGAGTATTGGGGCGGTGATTGTTGAACACACTGAGCCTGAGTGCGCGCTCTACACCATTTGCTACTGGAGTGAGGCAGAAGACCGGTTTATACCGTGCTCAACGCCAAAACAGATCCAACTCAATATGAGTGTAGGACACGCATCAGAGCTGTTATATTCGGCGCTGGATGATGCACGCTCATTAGGCTTGCATCAGGCCAAATGTGTCAAAGGGAGACGCTAGACATTACGGCCTCGGACAATATGTCCGGGGTCGTTTTGCATGTTTTAAATCGATAGTGTAGGCTTAAAAGAAAGATCTTCATATTATCAAGGAGGGATCAGCGTAATGGCTGATGAACAAGGGTCACCACAAAATCCAGCCAGTAATGGCACCGGGGACGGAGCTATTTTGTCACAAAGTGTGGTTGGAGCAGATCCATCCACTAATATGAGTAATCCTGCCCAAAGCACCACCACTAGCCCACCGGCAGTACCCATTGCTGCTTCTACTCCAATTGAAATGGGCTCCGCTAATCCGCTGCCTCCAGCTGGTTTACACTCGGTTGATTCTTTGCATCCACAGTCTACAACAACACTGCCACAGCCCGTTCCTGAAGTGCATACCTCAGTGAGCATGCCGCCGGCACCTACTGCTCCACATCTAGCTGTTCCTGCACCACCCTCACCCACTACCCCAGTTCACCCTGAGCCTATTTCAATTCCGCCGCTAAGCACCCCACGGCTAGTCCCAGCTGCTCTTGAATCTGATACCACTCCATTTCTGGTCCCACACGATGGCATGAGTACTCCAAATACGTCGTCACCGGTACCACCGGTAGAGCACACCACGTCCCCGATGACTTTTTCACAACCTTCACCTTCAACGGGCAGAAAAGTGGGTAAAGTTATTGGCTGGACCTTTGCCACGGTGTTTTTGCTGGCTATTCTGAGCGTAGGTGGGGTAGCGGCAGTCTATCGGTTTGCTCCATCTCTTTTCTTTACATACGTCCCATCTGGGTATGCTTTAAAAATTAATACCTTGTGGCCTCTCCATGGTGATTTTAGTGAAATGGTGCCAGCTGACACATTTATGTACGGTACCCTTAATTATGGCCAAGATAGCGATCAAGCCAAGAAATTAAAAACATTGCTCACCCGTATTCCCGGATTTGCTGAGGCTGGAAATGGGTTTACCAAACAAGCAAACGATTTCTTAAAAAGTGAGTATAATGTAACCCTGTCTGACGATATAAAACCGGCTTTTGGAGATACCATTTACTTTGCTGCCACCTCAATTTCACAAAACTATCCGGTATTTAGTGCTGCCGTCAAAATTAAAAATGTGGCTAAAGCGCAGGGTTTGATGCAAAAAATTGAACAGTCTGCCAAAAGCACCAAACTGGTTTCTCGCAAAGAGACGTATCATGGTGTCGAAATTACTGTTTTGGAGCAGCCACAAATTGATTTTCCGATTGGCACCAGTGTGCTGCAAACATATAACTCACTACCAAAACTGTTTAAAACCACCGATCTGGCTAAAACGCCAACCTATACCTGTAAGGGTGGTCTTCTTTCTGCTTGTGCCGATGAGAATGCCCTGACTCAAACAACGTCTGGGACATCAACCACTACCCGTCATGATGGCCCATCTGTGGCGGTCATGGACAATTTTTTGGTGATTAGCAGTTCGATTAAAGACATGAAAGATTTGGTCGATTTTAACCACGCTAAGAAGCCTGCTCTGGTAACCCAAAAATCATTTACCCAAATTCGCCCAGAAAAAAGCCCATCGCTTGCATCATTTTATGTCAACATTGACCAGCTTAAAGCAAGCTTAAAAGATAGTTTTAGCGATACTATTACTAAAACGTTGTACCAAGGATTTTTTGCCTGGAGTGGCGCGTTCTTTGCTGAAGATAGTGGCTTTCAATTCAAATCTGCTTCCCATTTTGATTCCAAGGGCTTAAATGAATTGGTGGCAAAGGTTATGTCTTCGCCAGAGGCCCCATCAACATTTGCCAAACAGCACCCAGGGAGCACTGCCTTTTTTGCAGAGGAAGGTGAGCTTGGCAGCCGTCTTAAACTGTTAGCGAGCTTTGATAGTGATTTCAGTGGCACTGGTAAAACAAAAACAACCATAGATGACACCTTTAACACATTATGGGGAGTTAAACTCTCTGCATTGGGCGATTTAATTACGGGACGCTATTCAGTTAGCTATTTGCCTCAGCAAAAATCTGGCTTTGCTCTTATGACAACGGTTAACGATGGTGCAAAAATGGCGGCGTTGCTTGAGCAGATTAAAAATCATATAACTGCCGATCCAGCGCGGCAGGCGCAAGCTCATACAGAAACAGTCGGGAGCGTTCCCATTACCGTATATACCAGTACCAATGCAGCGGATGCGGTATACCAAGATTATTTTTCTCCCACAGTAGCAATAAATGGTACTACGCTCATTATTGGCACCAATCCAAGCACGGTAAAAGAATTATTACAACCCCCTACCACGGCACTTTCGGCTGACGGTCAATGGACACTCGATCAAAAAATCACGGGCACTGCTGGTCGCAGCATGGTTAATCTAAATACAAAACGATTCTACAACGGGGTAGTTGGTACCGTTCGTGAGGTAACACAAAATCCTGATCTGGCCAAATCTGACCAAGAAAAAGTAGTTGATGCCTTCCTTGATGTATTTCCGAGTATCTCGGGAGCCCAGCACAACCAACCTGAGGTAAGCGCTACTATTATTACCATCCCGGTAGTAGCGCTAGATCAAGCTCGCCAGAAGCAAATTGAAGATCTAATCAAAGCAAATCCAAACAGCATCTTTAACATTGCCCCATATTTGAGTGGGATAGGCATTGACAGCTCATCGACATTGCCAGGCCAATCTAATTCAAAAGATTCCAGACGAAAAAGTGACGTTCAAGTTATTGCTCGAGCTATAACAACTGGTTCATCAATTGATAATGATTTTAGCCGGTACAAAACTAATGGCATAGAAAAACTCGATCCAAGTTCAGGGGTGATGAAGAAATTGATTGATAATCAAGAACTTCAAGCGGGCGGATTAAAAGATCCAGATTGGCCTGACTATTATTACACATTGGAGAACGATGGGACCGTTGCCAAAGTTACTGCATTGACCGAATCAAAATACAGTTATCCAGATGCAAATGGGTGCGAGCCCAAACAAATTCGCGGGCGCTGGACGTATTGTATTGAGCAAAAGTAGACTTTTGTTGATTGACAATAGGCGCTAAAAAACGTATGCTAAGAAGTGACGAAATGTCAGTCATCTGTCGTCACTTGAAATATAACAGTACTCTCGTGGTAGACTAGGGTCTACCCAGATGTGGGAGAAATAATGAAAGGATTCTCAAATGTCAGCTCCAGTTATGGCTGCCCTTGCGGGGGTTGCCGGTTTAATAGTAGGTGTATTTGCGTACCAGTTTCTGGCCAAAAGGCAGCTGCAACAACTTAAGCTCAAATCAAGAGATTTAGCTTCTGAGCTTGAAACAAAGCAAAAAGAACTAATGCTTCAGGCCAAGGATGAGGCCATAAAAATTAGGGAAGAGGCCAAGCTTGAGGAAGAAAAGCGCATGAAAGAAGTGCGAGAGCTTGAGCAATCGATGCGTCGTCGCGAAGAGACCCTAGAGTCTCGCTCTGGTGAATTAGATAAAGAACGCAAGAAACTGCAAGATGACACCAAAGAAATAGACGAAATCAAAACTACCTTACGCCAAATTCGCAGTAAACAAGAAGAGTCACTGGAGCGTATGGCTAAGTTGTCTAAGGACGAAGCTAAAAAAGTGTTGCTCGATTTGGTAGAAAAAGAGAATAAAGATGAGCTTATCCAGCGTATTAAACAAGTAGAGCTGGCTGCCAAAGAAGAGGCCGATGCGCGGGCTCGGAAAATTATTGCTACCACCATCTCACGCATCTCGTCTGAATACACCGCTGATCAAACGGTGTCTGCCGTGCTCATACCGAATGAAGAAATGAAGGGACGAATTATTGGTAAAGAAGGCCGTAACATTCAGGTATTTGAAAAGGAAACTGGGGTAGATGTAATTATTGATGATAGCCCAGATAGTGTAATTTTGTCATCATTTGACCCAGTGCGCCGCTACATTGCCAAAGTAGCCTTAGAAAAATTGATTCAGGATGGCCGAATTCATCCTACCCGTATTGAAGAAGTGGTCAAAAAAGCCACTGACGAAGTAAATGAAGAGGTAAAAAAGGCTGGTGAGGAAGCCGCTTTTCAAGCTGGAGTCACCGGACTTCCTATTGAATTACTGAAGATATTTGGCCGTTTGAAGTTTCGCACTAGCTACGGGCAAAATATGCTTTCACATGCTGTTGAAGTAAGCCACATTGCCGGCATTTTGGCTTCCGAAATTGGAGCCAATGTTGAAGTATCAAAAAAAGCGGCCTTGCTGCACGATATTGGTAAAACCGTTAGTCAAGAAGTGTCAGGCAGCCACGCTCTTATTTCGGGTGACATCATGCGCAAATACGGGTTGCCAGAAGAAGTGGTCCATGCGGCTGAAGCTCATCATGAAGATGTAGAAATGAAAAGTACCGAGGCCTTTATTGTGCAATCTGCCGATGCCATCTCAGGAGCTCGCCCAGGAGCCCGTAGGGAGAGTGTTGAGCAATATGTGAAGCGCCTCAAAGAACTTGAATCAATTGCCACCAGTTACGAAGGGGTAGACAAGGCATTTGCTATTCAAGCTGGTAGAGAGGTGCGTATTTTGGTGCACCCAACCGAAATTGATGATCTTTCGGCTCACAAACTGGCTAAAGAAGTGGCGCATAAAATATCTTCAACCATGCAGTTTCCTGGCCAAATTAAAGTAAATGTTATTCGAGAGACCCGCTCGGTTGAATTCGCAAAGTGATATAACGGAATATCGCAAATGCTACCTCTTCCGTTATATCATCCAGAGCGAGTGCAGCGAGCGTGGGATCTTTTCAGCATTGTTGTCTTAGTGACTAAATCGGTATACTAATACTATGAAATTATCAAAAGCACTGCTTCATTTGGTGCTGTATCCGCTCATTAGCTTGGTGGTGGTGTACGGCTGTTTGCTTTTGTCTGATCAAAACATTTCGCGTGCTAGTTTTGCCCTTATTATCATCATTGCACTGCTACTCCCAGTGGTGATATTGGCGCACGGTATTCAAAAAGTGTTTAAGCCACACACACAATCGTTTACTCCTGTTGCCGCAGCCATCTCATCGCTCTTTTGGGTGATCATTGCTGTACTGGCAAACCATGTACTTCCTGGTGATCAACAGTACAGTGTTGGGCAAAGTGTAGTGACGTTTCTGTTCTATCTCATTAGCGTCACCGTAATTTTGTATGCCATCACTTTGATTAAAATTACCATGGCACAAAAAAAGAAGCAGTCATGAATATATTATTTGTGGGCGATATTTGTGGCAGACCTGGCCGATCTGCGGTTAAGAAACTTGTGCCACAATTGAAAGCTGAGCATGATATTGATCTATGCATTGCCAACATCGAAAATGCATCCTCAGGTAAAGGGGTCACTGAAGAAAATTATAACGATCTGCTAAAAGCGGGCATTGACGTGTGCACCTCTGGCAATCACATTTGGTCAAAGGCCGAGATCATTCCAGTTCTGGAAAATGCTAAAGAGCTACTAATTCGCCCACTTAACTTTCCGGAAGGAACACCTGGGCGAGGGGTGTGGACAGCCGAGATTGGCACTACCAAAGTGGCGGTGTTAAACCTAATGGGACGGGTCTTTATGCGGAGCGGTGTGGATGATCCATTTCGGGCTGTTGATAAAACATTAGCTGATCTTAAAGATTATCTGATTATTGTAGATTTTCATGCCGAAGCTACTTCGGAAAAGCGAGCTATGGGGTTTTATCTTGATGGCCGAGTCGGAGCCGTTATTGGCACGCACACCCATGTGCCCACAGCTGATGCTCAATTACTTCCAAAAGGTACTGCCTACATTACCGATGTTGGCTACGCTGGGCCGCACCAGTCTATTTTAGGGGTAGATGTTGATATTATTATTCACAATTTTATGCATGAGCCACACACGCCACACGAGGTGGCATCGGGGGACGCTGAATTTGGGGCAGTAGTACTAAAAACAACAGGGAAAACAGTCAATTCAATTGAGCACATTAGGCGAATTGTAGAACTATAACTAATGGTCGGAGTGGTGGGGATTGAACCCACGACCTCATCGTCCCGAACGATGCGCGCTACCTCTGCGCTACACTCCGATTTGTAAATCAGACATACCGTAACATGGATTTTGTGTTCAATCAACCAGTTTTATGGTAAAATAATTATTGAGATGCTGACTGTTTCCCTCACCCTAACCTTCTCCCAAAATTGGGGTCCTCGCGAGACTTGTATAGGAGAGGGAGTACAAGAGAAAATCTTTTTTAATCCCTCTCCAGAGGGAGAGGGTGGTCGGAGACCGAGTGAGGGGACAACTGCAGTTATTTTCTCAAGCACACCCTCGTAGCTCAGGGGATTAGAGCGCCTCTGTCCTAAAGAGGGCGTCGCAGGTTCGAGTCCTGCCGAGGGTACCAATATAAAATAAAAATAATATGACGAACACTACTGGATATTCAGATAAATCACTTTCACAAAAGCTTGGTATTAAGCCAGGCATACATATTGTGCTCATAAATGCTCAAAAAGAATATAAAGCAATGATAGAGCCGCTCCCGCATAATGTGACTATATCTAATCAATTAGAGGGGCAAACTGATCTTATTTGGAGCTTTGCTACCAGTCCCTTGCAGGTGCTAGAAACATTGAAACTCGCCAAAAAGCACTTAAAACCGGCTGCGGCTCTGTGGATAAGTTGGCCAAAAAAATCTGCAAAAGTGCTAACAAATCTAGATGAAAATATCATTCGAGAGATTGGTCTTAAGGCTGGGTTGGTAGATATTAAAGTAATTGCCGTAGATGCAGTGTGGTCTGGTCTTAAATTTGTGCATCGGCTGAAAGACCGATAAGTTTGACAGACTACGCTCAGCTTGGTAAGAATTATATAATGCGATTAAATTTTTCTCCCTAATCGCAGGCCGTACTTTTCATTAGGAGGGCTCGCTGTGAGTAGCAAAAGCAGTGGCAAATCTGTCACAGTTGGTATTGGTCAACCAATTGCCCAAATCCATACGGAGCAATTGCGGGAAGGGGTGAAGGTCCGTTTTTCCACCAAAGGAGTTGATAAACGCCATCACACCATTATGGGTGAAGCGTTTGTGACAATTGGTCAAGACGGCGTGCCAGTGATATGGTCTCGGCCTGGTACAATCCGGCCTCTCTCAATTGCAGCACCCGACGGTACCGGTGTCACAGCTCTTCATCACCAAGTTGACGGTGGAGTAATTGCAGCCATGGGGTTTTTACTGCCCGGATCTGATTTGGCCATGAAGCCTGGTGACATACGGTTCCTACCACCCGTCCAGGTTGGGCTCAATGTTGGGCGATTGCCCGAAAATACCACCAACCATTGGCGCTTCCAGCATATCCGTGGAGGATTCCCGGTAGACATTTGCGTTGGGGCATTCTCGTCCTGATCCGCACCGCTCTCCAAAGCTTCATCTCTGCCGCGCTCTGTTTTTTGGAGCGCGGCACAATCTTCTCTTATTTTTTATGAAACCCACACAATATCACATTGTTAAAAGTCGCCGCCGCTCTATTCAAATTCATATTGAGCCGGAGGGCTTAGTAGTGGTGCGAGCTCCGTGGTGGATGCACACAATACACATAGAGCAGTTTGTATCTCGGCATCAGCCGTGGATTGAGCACAAGATCGAGTCTCTAAAAGCTATTCACTCACAATCACTGATGGTGCGTGGAGAAGTGCAATATTTAGGAGTGCGCTACCCGCTTGCTTTTGCCGGCATTGATGACAATCTTTCTGCCCGCTTGCTCAAATTGCGAGTTGAACACTGGTATAAGAAGAAGGCCAAAGAGTTTATTTTGGCTCGAGTTGATCATTTTGCAGAACAACTAGACGTACATCATGGTCTCATCTCATTTCGCAATCAAAAAAGCCGCTGGGGCTCGTGCAGTGCTCGGGGTACTCTAAGCTTTAATTGGCGGCTGGTTATGGCGTCACCGGAAGTGATCGACTATGTAGTGGTGCATGAGCTTACTCATTTGGTGCATCATAACCATAGCCGACAGTTTTGGGCAACACTCGGTGAATTGATGCCAGATTATAAAGCCCGACGCCGCTGGCTCGATGATCATGGGCGTGAACTGATAGTCTAATTAGAACAGTTTGACTTGTTAAATCGAGCTAGACAAGGTACAATAAATACAAGATTTGCCGGTCAGCCCGAGGCAAGTGCTAGCCAGAACCAGCCGAGACAACCAAATACTTACTTTCGGAGGAGGTGCCACCAGGCATGTCCCCACCCTGAACGTTCCGTTTCTACGGAATTGCACCCCTACCTCTCCCCATAAGGAGAGCAAGACAAGGCCGAGATGAATTTCTCGGTCTTTCTTAGTCGATACTAAATACCCTTGATTTTCTCGATGCGATCAAGGCATAATGCTTAGGCAAAGGAGCAGCATGAAAATTACTAAGTTTGGTCACTGCTGTTTGCTTATCGAGGTTTCTGGTCTACGCATTCTGACTGATCCTGGTATGTATTCTGATAGTCAAAACACCGTTGAAAATATCGACATGCTGTTAATTACTCACGAACATCAAGACCATTTACACATCGATTCAGTAAAAGCGATATTACAAGAAAATCCTGCGACCAAAGTTGTAACCAACTCGAGTGTAGGGGCTATTCTAGAGGCCGAGCGTATTGCCTACACCGTGGTAGATGATGGTAAAAGTACCACAGAAGGTAGTGTGCTTATTGAAGGGTTTGGTAAAGAACACGCCATTATTTACAAAAATTACAAACAAGTTGAAAACACTGGGTATCGTATTGCTGAAGCGTTATATTACCATGGAGACGCCTTTCATAATCCTGGGGTCCCAGTAGAAATTCTAGCACTGCCAGTTGCGGGGCCATGGATGAAGCTAGCTGAAGCCATTGATTTTTCCCTCGAAGTTAAACCGCGGGTATGCTTTCCGGTGCACGATGGCATGCTCAAAATTTTTGGCCCAGCACATGCATTACCCAAAGCAATGCTTGAACCCGCAGGAATTAAATTTGAAGTGCTTGAATTAAACAAAGCGAGTGAATTATGAAAAAAGATATTACTGGTGTAGTTAATTTACTCTATGAAGTGGGGATCTTATCAAAAACTCCTCGCAGTGGGTTTCACTTTTTGGGCAGCGGACAACAGTCAGTAGCAGAGCACATTCACCGGGTGCTCTACGCTGGTTTTGTGCTAGCAATGATGGAGGGCAAGGTGAACATGGAAAAAGTGCTCAAAATGTGTTTGTTTCACGATTTAGCTGAGGCACGAACGAGTGACTTAAACTATGTACATCAAAAATATATCACACGACATGAAGACAAAGCGTTTCACGATTTAGCGGAGACGCTTCAGTTTGGTCCAGAACTGCTGGAAATTATTCACGAATACGAAGAGCGTAAAACTAAAGAATCAATTATTGCCAAAGATGCTGATCAGATAGAGTGGATTGTGTCGCTAAAAGAATATATGGATGTGGGCAATACCAGAGCGGCCACCTGGATTCCCTCAGCCATCAAGCGGTTAAAGACAGATTCAGCCAAAGCCTTAGCTAAGAAAATTATGACCACTAACTCAGATGAGTGGTGGTTTGGGGACAAAGAAGATCAATGGTGGGTTAACCGAAACAAGGAATAATTCTATTCGAGTGCACGGGGTGTAACCCTTGCAAGGGTTACACCCTAGACTCTAGAGCTTATCTTCCAACATTTTTTTAATCTCGCCCATATAATATGTCTTCCAACCGTCGGCAATATCGTCAAGCTCTTCGTCTGGAATATCGTGCTGGTCTAAATCAACTCGGGTGCCATTATCATCTGCCGTTAAGTTAAAGGTTACCACAGAAGGCTTAGGCCATTTGCCTGAGTACCATTCTTGAGTAAGCTTGTGACCATGATCTACCTCAGTATTTTTGCCCCAAATGTCACCGCCCCACAGAGTAAACTCGGTTCCCACATGGTCGTCCATGCGCGCTGGGCCTCCTCCCCACTGGTCTATTTTCTCTGGGTCAACCAGAGAGTGCCACACGTCTTCTGGGTCGGCATCAATATGATATACTTGGTGCAGCGATTTCATACCGTTTATGCTACGCTCTCACACAGAAAGGTGCAATATGAGTTCTCAGTTCCGCACTAAGGTATTACAGGTTGTTAAGCGCGTTCCCCGCGGTTCTACCATGACCTATGGTGAAGTGGCTTTGCTGGCTGGGCATGCAGGGGCTGCTCGAGCGGTGGGCAGCATTATGAAAACAAATTTTGACCGATCAGTACCGTGCCATCGCGTTATTCGGGCCAATGGGAAAATAGGGGAATATAATCGTGGTGGGTCTAAGAGGAAGCAGCAACTCTTACATCAGGAAGGAGCGATATAAATGCCGATTCCTCCACCAAAAATTATGACCTTAGCCTTGGTGTTTCGTGATGAAAAAGTGCTACTCGGTTGGAAAAAAACTGGGTTTGGGGCGGGGCGCTGGAATGGCTTTGGCGGCAAAGTAGAGCCAGGTGAGCTTGTTATAAATGCGGCCAAGCGAGAATTAGAAGAAGAAGCAGGCATTAGAGCCCACAGTCTTATTCCGCATGGCATTATTACCTATATTACCCTTGTTCCAGATAAAGCTCCGATTGAAATGCACCTGTTCCGCACCGAACAATTTGAGGGTGAGCCGCATGAATCAACTGAGATGAGCCCGGCCTGGTTTGATGTGAGCAATGTGCCCCTGTACCAAATGTGGCATGATGATCAGTTTTGGTTCCCCCACGTATTAAACGGGCGGGTTATTGAAGCCACGTTTTGGATGGACGATAACGATCAAGTAAAAGAACACACCATTCATCAAATTGTGTAATTGCTAAATAAACTGACGCATATTACACTAGATCAAGATAGGTAAGGAGTGGCGTGTCAGAACAAGAATCAGGTGGAGGAGAGTTAGAAGCGCTATTGGCCCAACAAGCTGAGCATGCCAGAGTTGTTCGTGAGCACAAAGACGTAGAGCGAAAACTGCACGAGCAAACAACCGCTTTACCGGAACAGCGCAAAGAACGATTAGAATTAATTGATCAGCACAGAGGGGTAGTGCGTGATTTGCATAAACACGGATACGATAAAGCCCCTGGAGTTGATGCGCCTGCACAGCAAGAAGAGATGCTCAACCGCCAAATTGAGCAAGCCAGAGAATCCAGTGGAGCTGCTGAGCAGATGTATCATACAAAAAAGCAAGAAGCAGAACAGTTGGCACTAGATATTGCCGCGCGTACCGGAATTGATGATACTTTTGAGTCTGTTAGAGAATTTTATAACCACATTACTTCTGATGCAGATGCAAAAGAGTTGGTCATTGAGCCAGTCAAGGAAGCACTTCGCCAAAAAATGTCAGATACCAATCAGGCAGAACGACAGTGGGAAAGCAGGAAAGCAGCCCTGCAGAAATTAACTGGCGAACAAGGCTTGATGGATGAAAAAGAACAAACAGTTGCATCATTAATTCATAGCCATAACGAGCTACATGACAAAATTGCAGATATTGAAGGTCAGTATCGATTAACCGAAACTTCGCCAGAGGGTGTTGACCCAGAGGAATGGTCAAAAACTCATACCGAAGTGGTTAAGGAGGGTAACCCACTGCTCATGCAAGAGGTGCAGGAAAACGCTGAAGAAGAGCATACTGCTCGAGATACCTTTACTAAACACGCGTTTAATCGAATAGAAGGAAAAAATTCAAGATACGGCTCTACCCCAGCACAGGAGCAGTATATGCGTCGAGCTATTGGTGATTTTTTGTCCGAGCAGCTGCGAGAAAGAGGGGTAACCTATTTTGATGAAACCGTTGCAAACGGAATGGGGTATGGTATAGAAAAACCGAGAGATTGGTTTAGCCGTAATAGTGACAGAGAGCAACGAAATAAATTTTTTTATATGGGTGAGCAATTAGCCGATGTGTTTGATGGAACACATCCAAACGCATCGCTTAGAAGCCTAAGTCGAGAGCAAATGACAGCCCATCTTCGGAGTCTTGAGCAACTGAAGGCCATTGCCGAGGTGCAAAAAAATGGTGATGAGTTTATGCGCTCACAGGCAGCACAAGAATGGAATACTGAGCACGGTGGAATTATTAGAGATTTGAAAGATCGGGGTTTTGTGGCTGAGGCTGGTCAAGCGATTATGCCAATGGAGTGGTTACGAGATCCGGGCCATAAAGATGAATTAGAACAGGCCCAAGCACAGTATCAGCAACAAGTAGCTGAAGCGCAGCGGGCAATTAAAGAGCATCATGAAAGTATTCGCAACAAAAAAGAAGAAGCCCTGGCAGGGTTTCGAGAAGAACTAGTAACTTTTGACCTATATCATCAGAATATCGGTTCTATTGACCAAGAGATAGCGACTATTGATGACCAGGGTCAAGGGTTAAGCACCTATGAACAGCAGCGCATTGATATATTAAATGGCACGCTCAACAAACTCCATGATGAATATGGAACCACAGACAGGAAGCGAACGAGTTTGTTTTATCGAGATGAGAAAAAAGAGGCAGACTTAACTGCAATTCAAGCCAAAATTGATAGAGCTGAGGCTGAGATTGCTGAGCTAACATCTGCACCAGATCAGCGAAAAGTCCGCCGTGAACAACTTCTTGAAGAGCGCCGTGCGCTTGCTCCAGGAGGCTTTTACCGCTTAGATGAGCGGGAAGCACAATTGAGACAAAGAATTGCTACTCTTGAACAAGAACTTAGTCCAAGCAGTGGAGCTGAGTAATTCTAAGGGCAGATCTCAAATTTTAAGCAAAGAAAAGACGGGTAAGCAACGGTGGTGAAATTCACCAATGTGCTTACCCGTCAAAGTAGGTTGTCCGGTCGTTACCGGATGGTCAGAATCTCTATCAGAAGCCGCGGCCAAGCGCGGCCATAATCTAGAGCCATACGCCAATCGCTGCCTATGTGGCGGGTGATGCAAACGACGACGATTCCTCCGATCACGTAGATTACAACTAACAACAAAAGTAGCGGCATGTTTACCTCCTTAGGTTGGGATGAGAATGAGGAGTTGGCCATCTCGGCAAATCACTACCTCGTTGAGCACGATTTGCCGCCAGTATTGCTTTGGTTAGTAGCCATGGCCACGAAATAATTGACCATCCTGTAGTTTTTTTGAGTGTATTGCCTTGCATGAGCAGATTACCAGCAAACCCGGCTAAGACAATGCAACCAAGTGCATAGATTGAGGCCAGAGTTACTACAATCGGTGCCCACCACGGAGTGTTGTTTGGATTTGCCATAACGCGGGTGATGCCAAGCTGCTTGTCCATCGCCACACTAATGGCGGCGAACTGAGCAGCATAGGCAGGGTTTAGGGTGACATAGTAGTGTTCCCCATCTTGGCCTGACTTCTCATGCAAGAATACAATGTATCCCCGCAATTTGAATCGAATCAGCACATGCTCCAAGGCTGCTTTAGCATTATCACTAGCAGGAGAATCAAAATCAACCGATGCTCCAGCGACATGCCCCGAGTAGTTACTTCCGGGTGTGACCAATGCTTGGTATCCCAAACTGCGCACCAGAGAATTAACTTGGAGGACTGCCCCAGTATCTTCTTCTCTGACCGCCTTAGTGATGGCGTATACTAACCCCATTTCGTGGGGTGTAGCAGCCTTATATGCGTCGGCATATTGTGGTGCTCGCGCGCCGATACTCTGACTTAAGCTGAAACCAAGGTCAGGATTGTCTGGTGGAACTATAAGCTCGCCATTTCCCAAACTAGTTCGTAAATCTGCAGCGGTCAGCCACCGGTTACTGATATCTGAATGTGGTGGATACCATCCAAGTTCTGCGGCTATGCGTGGGTTGCGATGAGCCATGCCATCACGGAATTGTGCAAACTCAGTTCGAAATTGGGACTTATTATTGAGCCACAGCATGACAGCGTTGCCACATGCCATAACTTTCAAATAATAATCCCATGATTCATCCTTAAGCTCTTTATGCAGAAACTCCCAGGTAAGTGGGCACGTGCCTGGCCGGATTTGGTCTATTAAGCCAATCCATGTCAGATCGTGTTTCGCGATAGTATCGCGGGCGTTTCCTTCCCATGAGAGATGAGATTCCTGACAGTAACTGAACACAACATTTGTCAGATTCCCTGTGCCCATATGGTGAGCAGCTGTTGCGAAGTCAGGTTGCCCAAACTCATGCAGTCGGTCACGATAATAACGGGCCGCAGCGTCAATGGACTTTTCAGGATCGAATCGTTCATCATAGAACTGCAATTCCAAGCGTAAATCCGCTAGGTTCATGTAGTCTCGGCCGTTTCGGAGTCGGACTCTCTTTATGGTTGCCAGTAATCTTGCTGATTCAGGCAAATCGACGTTGAGACCATAATCTCGCGCCGTCTTTGGCATGAATTGCATTATACCGACAGCACCGTACGCACCACGCTTGGTGACTGCGTGCGGGTTTCCACCGCTTTCGCAGCAGATTAACCCATACAGAGTTTCTACGGATATGCCGAGGTTCACCGAGGTCTTATTCACAAGCTGCGACCACTGCGTCACCATCTTCATTTTATCCTCTGCTTGATTGTCAGCGAGCGGATAGTACATATAACTGTCTATTGCTCGTTCCTCTCGCAGAGCTGCCATAACGGCAGGGTCTTGTGGCTTTGGTGATTGATGCCGGATTGAATACCAGCACCACATGGTCATCATTGAAACAACCATGATTAAACAAATACGACCAGGGTTTTTGTGTGTGTACTGCATGGTGGTCTCCTTGCCTCCCTTTTGAGGCGTGAAACAAGTTGTAAGAGTGCCGCACACATGGGTGCAGCTAAACGTTTATATGACGAGCTGCACAAAAAGTATAAGTGCTAATCATATTATATAGTAAAAGCACGAAATGTCAACAGATAAGCCTAACTTTTTTACACATACTTATGTGTGTATTGTCAAAATGATCAGTTTAAAGTACCATCAAGCTATATGACAAATCACACCGAACGCATAAAAATAGACATTTCTGTAACCGCTATCATAAAAGTGTTGGCAGTCATTTTAGGATTGATTTTCTTACACAAAATCCAAGATATTCTGCTCATGCTGTTTGTGGTACTTATTTTAGTAACCGCACTTTCTCCGGTAGTAGACAGAATTGTAGCTCAGGTAAAAGTGCCGCGTTGGCTAGCCGTGACCTTTATTTTTGGCGGCATTGCTCTGGCTGTACTGATTATTGTGTTGTTAATTTTCCCGCTCGTATTCCAGCAAGTGTTAGAACTGTTGAATCAAACTCAAATTAAAAACGTGCTTGGTGGAGCAGAATCGAGCTCCGCTATTGATGAGGTGCGCTTCTTATACGATCATATTCCGGTTTCTGGCCAAGGGGCGTCTGGGTTTGTATCATTTTTCGCCTCGGTGTTTGGGGGCATTGTCTCAGTATTTACGGTCATTGTGCTCAGTGTTTATTTGTTGCTTGATGAAGATGGTATAAAAAAGTTTATCGTATCGTTTTTACCGCTGAACCATAAACATCAAATTGTTGGTACCTTCCATAAGATAAGCTTAAAAATGGGAGCATGGTTGCGCGGGCAGTTGTTGCTTGGGTTAATTGTGGGGCTGCTTGACCTGGTTATTTTATTTGCCTTTGGCGCACCGTACTGGCTGACATTGGCTATTTTCGCTGGATTTACCGAGCTTATTCCCTATATTGGTCCGTTTATTGGCCTTAGTGCGGCTTTGTTTGTGGTTCTAACTAAAGATTCTCTGTGGGGGTTGAGTCCCTACACGGTGGCCATTGGGGTTGGAATAGGCATGCTAATGGTGCAGCAACTCGAAGCGCATTTCTTAGTGCCAAAAGTAATGCAAAAGACGGTGGGACTTTCTCCAGTTATTGTGATTATTGCTATTTTAATTGGAGCCAAGCTATTTGGCTTGTTGGGAGTTGTGCTTTCGGTGCCAGTAGCCGCAGCTATCTCGGTTATTATTGACGAGTGGCCAGCTATCCAGGCCGCCTATCTAGCAAACCGAGCTGAAATGGCCGACACTCTTGCCAAGGAGTAGTCATGGCTCAATATATTACTGAAAATCGCCGAGCGCGGTTTGAGTATGATATTTTGGAGCGCTTTGAAGCGGGCGTTGTGCTTTCTGGCCCAGAAATAAAAGCGGTACGAGCTAAGCGAGCCGATCTCTCGGCCGGCTATGCCAAAGTGCTAAGCGGGGAAGCATGGCTCATTAATATGAATGTTTCTGGGGTAGGGGTAGAGGTGCCAACACGCACCCGTAAGCTGTTGTTGCATAAAGGTGAAATTAGCCGATTAATTGGCCTGCAAGAGCAAAAAGGATTAACTCTGGTGCCACTTGGTCTCTATTTTAAGCGTGGAAAAGCTAAAATTGAGCTAGGCGTTGGCAAGGGACGTAAACTGCATGATAAACGTGAAGTGATTAGAAAACGCGAAGTAGCTCGCGAGCTCCGTCAGCAGCCAAAATAATATTTTTTTTCAGTGTCATCTCGATCCGATGGCTGGCAGAGAGAGATCCCGTTTTGTGCTGTACTTACAAGATTTCTCCTCGTCAAGCTCGTCGAAATGACATAAAAAAAGACTAAGAGGGACGCCGCTTTGGGTATCCCTCTTGCCTTATTCAGTGGCCATTAGGCCTGTCGATGAAGGTCGGTTTCATGAAATTGTGGTAGAACGATGCACAGCGCTACAAGGTATATCACCCATGATAAGACAGCTGCGCCTCCCAAACTCTGTGAAACCAATGAGTCATTGGTACTTACAAGCACCCGAAGGGAAAAGTAGGTCCCCTCGACCAGTAGCAGACTTACTGTGGCCCGCCACCAGCCATCCTGTTCCATCTGGCTAAGCGCCAAGTGCATCAGTATAGCTGTAGCAACCACCCACCCTAAAACGTCCATTTTCGCCTCCAGTCTGAAAAAAGGGCAGGGTAGAACAGCTATATGTAATTGTGCTCTGGTGGTAGCAGATGTCAAGTGGTTAATACATAGAGAAAAGGCGAGTCCTATTTAGGACTCGCCTTTCTTGGCGACTTTTGCACTCGATCTCTAATCGGAACCATAAACTGCGGCTACGGTGTTGAGTATTGCCACAAGCGCGATGAATACCCCAAGCGCAGTGGTAAGAGTAGTTGCCCACCACGACCAAACCGCCCACGTTGCGTAAATCATCCAACCGGAGGTGCCGAAGCAAGCTGCCCCACAGACTAACACTAGCAAGTCTTGCTTGCTTTCATCAGATTCTTTATATGGAACAACGCTAATCAGAACCAGGCTGATTATGACTGAGAGAATCGATGCGACAATTGAAATTGTTGCTACAGACATTCCTCTGCCTCCTTCTTTTGAAGTGCGATTCAGTGGTCAACCGGTATGCCTTCTGATATGAATATCTCAAATAGTGTCAGGGCGAGGCTGATTAATGCAACCAACCCGCCAAGGACTGTGGTGAAAATGGTAGCCAACCAAAACCACTGTGCCCATGTGGCTATAATCATCCATACCGAAGCGCCACAGGAGCTCGCTGTGAGCAATATCCACTGCCAGTCACGGGTCTCTGGCTCCAAATCTGGCTGATTTTGGTTTGATTGAGCCAAAAGAAACGTGACCCCAACTACCGTAACCCAGACAAGAATTGATGCAACTGGTTGAGACATGATAACTCCTTTTCGGTGCAGACTTTCGTCAGCACCATTCTAAAAAGGTCAAAAGACCAAAGAACAAAGCGTTCAACAAGCTTATTGCGCCCGATGCGCCAGTAACGGCGCCAATGAGCAACGTGTGAGGGTTCCCAAAGGGTGTCCAGTACACTAAGGCACCCAGCCACAGGGTAAAAATGCTGACCGCGGTAATAACAACTGCTGGCCAAGAGTGCTCGGGAAACTTGGCAGTGTAAAACACGGCAAAACAATCTGCTGCAAGCAGCAGGATAGAGAGCCCAATCAGCCATGCAATCATTAGTAACCTCCAGATCTCGGCGTGGATTTAGTTGTTATCTCCAAAGGTCGGTTACAATATAACACCGCCAATAAGTAGCCGGAAAATGCCAAGGTTATAAACCCACCTATGGTGAGCAAAACATTGATCCATAGCAATGGACACTCTGCCCAAGCAGCAACAATCATTGCAAGCGAGCAAACAAGCTCAACTGTGAAGATTCGGATACCATGTTTTTCAGACTGGCGTTGTTCATCTGGTCCCACAACTATAGGGGAGAGAAAAAACCAGTATACTATAAACCCGGTCAGGTTGAGCCATTCTACCAGCAAAACTACAAACGCGTACATGTACTTTGTGCCCCTTTCTGATTTAGTGCTCCTTAAGAAAATCTGAGTTGTCAGTATCGACGGTTACGGCTCTCGGAAATTGAGGTGTTACAGGCTAGGGCACCGCACACGACAACCACAATACTGATGACTTCAATCCATAAAATGGTTGCGCTGTTCCAATTGGCAGCCTGCGCAGCGAAGTAAAACCATACGTCTGCCGCAAGAAGCAATGTGCAAAATGCGCCGACAACCAGCACAAAGTATTGCGCATCCCAATCGTCCTGTGTCAATACTCTCAGAATAACGAGGGCAAATACTGCTACAACAACAAGTGATATGGTCGCAAACATGTGTGTTTGTTCCTTTCTCGTTAGTCGCCGTGACACGATGTTGGACTAGCTGCAGATGAGTATTGAGGGTTATTGCGACGATCAAGTATCGGTTTAATGTCTCTAACACGCAAGCCTGGAAAATCTATCTGGAGTTGAGACAATGCCTGATACAGCGCATCAATCTTTAAATCCTCAAGCTGGTTCATATCGAATTCTATGATTATTCGGGTCATTACTGCCTCCTATTCAAATCAAGAAAAGACATAGTATATCAATTTGTGAACGAACAAGACCCTATTTATTGACAATAATAGCAAATTTTGGTACAATGTAAATAGTAAATTAAAGAATTTTCCTTATTTAATTTAAAATTGAACATTTAAAATTGAACATTTTACCTGGGGCTGTATTAGATTCGACAGGTCGGGTTACTGTCTATCTGGCGTACCGAGATGTATACTCACTCGTACCATGTATGCAAACGACATAATTGCCAACAATTTTGTCAGCAAGGCAAAAGCTGCTTTTGGTAGCTTGACCCTTGCGCCAGCCTTAGCCTAAACGGCTAAAGCCGCTTCCTTATCTTCTCGCTGATGAGATAAGATCAAGCGTCATATAATCAGCGTGCCTACTGCAAGAGACTCTTCCGTAGCAGTATTAAGCTTACCGGAGATGCGGAATGAAGCGCTTGAGTGTTCTTTATTCATTCTTAAGCCTTTAGAACACCTACGTGCGTAGAGAAGATAGATGGATCGATTTGGACAGGAGTGCAACTCTCCTCAGCTCCACCATTTGATCATTTTGAGTACGAAAGAACTTGCTTACTTGAGGTTTTAACCTGATAAGTAATCGTTTGTCCCGCAATTTTAGCGGTTCGACCAAGTTTTTAAGAAGTTCGCGTTTTTCAGGGATAGATGAACTCTCGACAAAAATAAGGTGAGCATTCTTTGCAGTTTGCAACACCTTCTCAGCTGTCAGAGTTAAACTTTGTTCATCTTGCCCCTCTTCGATTTTCTTTTTGCTTTTTATAGCGTACCAATCGCCTTTTAACTTGTCAATCTCTTGCTTCGCCAACTCTTCTGGCAAGCCGTACTTATCAGCTCGCGCGGCCACATCAGTCATTTCTTGGTCGAGTCGAGCAATTTCTCGATCGAATTGTTTTAATTTAGCCTTATGAATTTGCTCTTGGCTATTTTCTGCATTCGCAATATAGGCAATCGTTTTCTCGATGTCTTCATCAGTCAAGGTGAAGGTTTTTAGTATGTCCGCAATTTGACTGATAGCATCTTTTTCATTTAAGGGAAGGTTGACACACTTCGGATCGTTCGTTCTCTTGCACCGTAGGTAAATCTTCTCATTATCAGTGCCTTTATACTTTGAAGCAGCGTAACTGGTGACGGTTGACCCACAGTAGTCACAGGTGACATACCCACTGAAAAGGTAGCTGTGTTCACGCGGTGCGAATTTACGTTTACCCATTTTTTGTACTGCCTCATATAGTTCGTAGGGAACCACTGTTGTATATTTGTGGGGATAGAGATCTCCCGTCTTCTCATCACATATAAAACCGCCATAAAACGGATTACGCAAGTCGCGCTCAATCGAGCTTAATGCTCGCATAATACCATACTCTTCTTTTAATTTTTTCTTAATAATCTTATATTCGCAACCCTCAAGGCGCCATTGAAAGATGCTCACTAATGCTGCCACATTTTTTGCATCAGGTTCAACCCATTTTGATCGGTCTTCCCGAATAACATTCTTATATCCTAATGGCGCTTTCGTCAAGAGTACTCCTTGCTTTTTTAGATAGGTAAAGATGCGTTTGATGTTGTCTGATGAGCTTTTGCTGTAAAAGCGGGCCAGAAGAGCCGCTAAGCCCAACCGAAAGTCATCATGAGCGCTCATGTTCTTATCAACAAAGAGGTTGTCGTTGGCAAAGTGCAGCTCGACAACATCATTCATGACCAGCTCACCAACCCGAACTAAGGTGGGAATATCACGCAACAGACGATCAACCTTATCGGCCACCAGGGCGATACGCTCCTTCTTCCCCATAGTTTCAATTTCCCGTAAAATAGCGCTAAATTTCTTGCGCTTTTTTGTAGTGAAAGCTGTTTCGTCAAACTCATACTCTTTGACGAGCTCAAATTGTTTCTTTTCTACATACGCATGCAGACGCTCAAGCTGTGCCGGTAGCGCCTTCTTTTGATCCTCGTCAGACACCCGTGCCAGGATAACTGCCCTCATTGCCGTCCTCTCTGTTATATTCCCCTCAGGTAGTTGATAACACGTTACCGCTGATCTCTTGACTATGCAAGAGGTGATGGTAATATAAGATTAACAATTTGAAAATGTAAAGACGTTACCCGTTCTTGTGGTGGCGTTTTTTGGTTCTGCCAGCTGCGAGAGGTAAAGCTGACAGGTTGCTTTATCCCTCGGAGCTGACAATAAACCCGCCGTCCGATTTGTTGCTTAGCTACCAATCGCTGAAGCCAAGTCAGCCCCTCTGGCTTGGTTTCGGCACCTCGGAGGGATATATGCAAACGTTACAAAAATCTATCAATCAGCTGGTCTTCGCCGAGTACAACCCACGCAAGATCAGCAAAC
>OBEQ011859810.1_pt1 | contig 27583 bp, 26 predicted proteins | sample 1670901 | NCBI WGS metagenome assembly OBEQ01 (sample SAMEA104232315, study PRJEB22302) | groundwater metagenome | biome: forest; feature: aquifer; material: groundwater | place: USA | collected 2011-08-07 | depth 5.4 m
CATATTTTGCGGAGGAAAAGGCCGAAAACCGCTGTTTTTCGGCCTTTTCCTGTCCATGGTGCCACGCAGATACGTGGTATTTCAATAGGTTGGCATTGTCAGGGGTACCTGGGCACGCGAGGGGGGTACCTGAGCAGTTACTATATCGGAGATTAAATAGCCCGTACGTCCCCCCGGTCCTCCGACCATTGGAGTAAAGTATAGGCGCGGTCTGGGGAGGGCAACTCACCGCGCATGGTCGATTCCCCCTTATTGCCGTGGCGATCCGCAGACCGAAAGCGATAAAGCGATCGTAAAGGTCTCGATGACGCGGGCGGCAAGCTGGTGTAGCCTGGGGCGATCGGATCGCGACCCCTCTGGAGCCCATGGATACCCAGGTTCTGCGCAAGGCCCGTGGCGCCTTCTTCACGCCGCCGGATATCAGCCGTTTCATCAGTCAATGGGCGGTGCGGACGGCGAACGACGTGGTGTTGGAGCCATCCTGTGGCGAGGCGGCCTTTCTGCTGCCTGCGGCGATGCGGCTGCGCGAGCTGGGGGTGGATGAGGCACGACTCGCAGGGCAGTTGGAAGGCATCGACATCCACGCAGCTTCGGCAGACGCGGCCGGTGAGCGGCTGCGCGCCATCGGTGCCGGCTCGACCATCCGCGTCGGTGATTTCTTCGACCAGATGCCGGGCGAGCTGGTCGATGCGGTGATCGGCAATCCGCCCTATGTGCGCTATCAGCACTTTGCCGGCGAGGCTCGGGCCAAGAGCCTGCAAGTGGCGCTGGCCCAGGGCGTGCGGCTGACCGGGCTGGCCAGTTCCTGGGCTGCCTTCACGGTCCATGCGGCGCGCTTCCTCAAGCCGGATGGCCGACTTGGGCTGGTGCTGCCGGCCGAATTGCTGACCGTCAATTACGCCGCCGCGGTGCGCCGCTTCCTGCTCGACCGTTTCGCCAAGGTGCGGCTGGTGTTGTTCGAGCAGCGGGTGTTCCCCGGAGTGATGGAAGAGGTGGTGTTGCTGCTGGCCGAGGGCAGCGGCGGGGCCGCCGCCTTCGAGGTCTATCAGGCGCGCGACTCAGGCGATCTGGCGCGGCTGGATACCGCGGCGTGGATCGGCTACACGCCGCGCGGCGCCGACAAGTGGACCTCGGCGCTGCTGCCGGCCGAGGCGCTGGACGCCTTCCGCGCGCTCACCGAGGGTGCCGGATTTGCCGTGCTGCTCGACTGGGGCGACACCTATCTGGGGGCGGTGACCGGCAACAACGCCTATTTCGCCCTGACCCATGCCGAAGCCGCCGACTGGGGCATCCCCGAGCGCGAGCTATTGCCCATCTCACCGCCCGGCGCCAAGCATCTGCGCGCCCTGGAGTTCACCCAGCAGGCCTGGCAGCATCTGGCCGACGACGGCAAGCGCTGCCTGCTGCTGTATCCCGGTCTCAAGCCGTCGGCGGCGGCGCGGCGCTATATCGCCGCGGGGGAAGCGGCCAAGGTGCATCTTGGCTACAAATGCTCGAACCGCTCGCCGTGGTGGCGGGTGCCGCTGGTCGCGCGGCCCGATCTGCTGCTGACCTATATGAACCACGACCGGCCGCGGCTGATCAGCAACAGCGCCGGAGCGCAGTTGCTCAATTCGCTGTACGGGGTGTCGCTGAAAGAGGATCACCGCGCCCTCGGCCGCGAGCTGCTGCCCGCCGCCTGCCTGAACAGCGCCACCCTGCTGGGGGCCGAGATGGTCGGCCGCGCCTATGGCGGCGGCCTGCTCAAACACGAACCGAAAGAGGCCGATCGCCTGCCGGTGCCGTCCCCCGAGAGTCTGGCCGCGGCGGCCGACGGCTTGCGCCGGGCCATGCCGTATATTACCGCCGCCCTGCGCGCCAATGCCACCGCCCGCGCGGTGGCATTGGTCGACGAAGTCTTGCTCGCCGGTCCTCTCGGCCTGTCGGTGACAGCAATTGACGGCCTGCGCCGCGCCCGCGCCGCTCTGTTCCAACGGCGGGTCTCCCGTGCCAGGGGTTGCCGTGGCGCGGATTGACACGGCGCTGACAGTGGCGCTGCGCGGGCTTCCGGTGAAGCCCGGCGATACCGCCAAGGCCGACGAAAAGAAGGGCTATTCGGAAAAGCTGTCGGCGACGGTGGCGCTGACCCTGGCCGAGGAGCTGCGCAAGCGCGGCTGTCGCGAGGTCTTGCCGCTGCGGCCCGATCCAGGCGAGGCGATGCTGCCGGGCCTGTTGCCCAAGCGGGCCATGCCGGCGGAGAACAGCGGAGCCGAGCGGCGCATGGCCGGCGGCATCGGCGCCAAGAAGGTCGATGTCACCTGGGCGACACCGGAGTCCGGGCTGATCCTGGGGATTTCGGTCAAGACCATCAACTTCCGCGACCGCGCGTCGGGCACCTATCAGAAGAACCTGACCAACCGGCGCGGCGACATGCTGATGGAGGCGGTCACCCTGCATCGCCGCTTTCCCTATGCGGTGCTCGGCGGGTTCTTCTTCTTCGACAAGGGCGCCGCTTCGGACCACGAATCCCGCACCAAGGAAGGCGCCGCCCCCCGCCGCCGCTCGACCTTCCTCAACGCCCATGCCCGGCTGCGCCTGTTCACCGGCCGCGCCGATCCGGCGGGCCGTGATGAACAGTATGAACGGTTCTATATCCTGCTGGTCGATGCCTCGGCCGAGGGAACCAAGGTGGAAGCCTTCGAGGTCGGCAAACCCGATAGTCCGCTTCCGCTCGATCAGGTGCTGGACGACCTGCTGACCCTGGTCGCCGAGCGCAACCCCGACTTCTACGAATACGACGACGGTCGGCTGATCAAGGTGGCGGGGTAGGGGGCGTGCACCACGTCCATCGGCCAACCCACCGTTCAACACACCTTCGGCAGGCTGGCGTAGAAGGTGGCGCCCTGGTTTTCGCCGGCCGATTCCACCCAGATCCTGCCGCCATGGCGTTCGATCACCTTCTTGACCAGAGCCAGGCCGATGCCGGTTCCCTCGTATTGCTCGCGGCCGTGCAGGCGCTGGAACAACTGGAAAATGCGTTCGAAATACTCGGGGGCGATGCCGATGCCGTTATCGGCGACCGACAGAATCACCTTATCGCCCTGGATCTCGGCGCCGACCCTGATGTCGGGCGCCACATCGGAACGATGATATTTGACCGCGTTGCCGATCAGGTTGGTCAGGGCGCGAACCATCTCCTCGTGGCTGACCTTGACCTGCGGCAGGTCCGGTTGCACCGTCACCACCGCGCCGGCCTCGGCGATGGCGATCGACAGCGGCCGCAACGCCGCCGCGATCAGATCGCCCAGCGGCCAAGGCTGCATCGGCCGCTCGAACCGGCCGACCCGCGAATATTCCAGCAGGTCGAGAATCATCCGGTCCATGCGCTTGGCGCCGTCCTCGGCGAAGGCCAGCAGTTCGCGGCCAGTGTCGTCCAGTTGCGGCCCGTAGCGGCGCGACAGCAGGCCGACGAAGCTGCTGACCATGCGCAAGGGCTCGCGCAGGTCATGGCTGGCGGCATAGGCGAACTGCTCGAGTTCGGCGTTGGAGCGCCGCAATTCCTGTTCCAGCCGAACCCGTTCGGTGATGTCGTGGATGATGGAATGCAGCAGCACCCGGCCGCGGCGGGTCACCGGTCCGCTATAGACCTCGACATCGCGCACGACGCCCGACGCCAACCGGTGCCGGAAATGGAAATCGCCGCGTTGAGTCTGGCGTGCGGCCTCCATTTTCTGCTGCACCTCTTCGGGCGATGCGGTGTTGATGGTCCAGATCGGCATGCCGATCAAGGTCTCGCGCGGATAGCCGTAGTAGTCGACCGCGGCCTTGTTGGCATCGACGATAACCCCCTGGTCGGGATCAATCAGCAGCTTGATGGCGGTATTGGTGAGGAACATCTCGTGGTAGAGCGCCTCGTTCTCGCGCACCGCCTGTTCGGCCGCCTTGCGCTCGGTGATGTCGCGTCCCTCGGCGAGCAGTTGGGTCACCTTGCCGTCGGGATCGCGCAGCGGTTTAATCGAAACGTCCGCGCGCAGCATAGCGCCATCGGCCCGCGGATGATCCGCTTCGAACCGCACCATGTCGCCCGCCCCCGCCGCGGCAATGGCGTCGCGCAGGCGCTGCTGAAGCTGGGGGTCGTGCGACCACCACGGTGTATCCCAGAAGGACTGACCGACGACATCGTCCGGCTGGATGCCGATGATATCGGCGGCGGCGCGGTTGACGGCGGTGACCCGGCCGTCCGGCGTCAGTGTGCCGATCAGTTGCAGGCTTTCATCGAACAGCGTCTTGAACTTGGCCCGGCTGACGGTGGCGTCGCGCACGGCGTGGCGCAGGTTCTGGGTCTGGCGCGCCAGGGTCAGCCCGAGTCCGATGGCCAGAGCGGCGACGGCGCCGACGGCGAACAGGAACGGGAAGCGTCCCGGCCATTCATGCGGCCAGCCGCCCAAGGGCACCGCGGCGATCTGCCACTGCCCCGAGGGAAAGGTGATGGACTCGATCAGCGGATCGCCGGCAAAGACAGCCGGGTCACCAAAAAAGACGCTGTTCGGGTCGGGGCGGCCGTCCTTGCCGCGGATGGCGACACTCAGCCGGCCGACGGTCGGGGCGGTCAATCCGGCCTGCTCAAGCAGAGGCGGAATATCGAGCACGACCATTCCCAGGCCCCAGAACTCATCCGTGTCTGTTTCGGCATTGCGCCGGTGGATGGGTTTGCGGGCTACGGCAGCCAGGCCGCCCTGTCGCAGCGGGAACGGCCCTGCCACCACCGTCTGTAACGAGGCGATGGCCTGTCGCACGGCCGGAGCGCGCTCAGGGTCGGCCAACAGGTCGTGACCGATTGCCGCCTCGTTGCCGGCCAGCGGCTGGCTGAACCGCACCGTGGCGCGCGGCGCCAACTGCAACGCCCGGATTCCCTTATGCCCGCGCATCAGGTCTTCGCTGAACAGGCTGAAGTTTCGTTCATCGACATCGGGAAAGGTGACGACGAAGCTGCCCAGGGCGTCGACCAGGGCGATGCGGGCGGTGATTTCCGTTTCCATGCGCGCCCGCAGCCGCCCCACGGTCTCGGCGGCCGTCTCGCGCAGTTGCTGACGGTGATCGCGCAGTTGCAGATCATCAATGTGAAGCGCCGTCACCAGCAACAGCAGTGGCGCACCGATTGCCAAGCCGAGGCCAGCCCAGACGCCCGCAGTCGTCGATCTCGCCACCAGCCCCTCCGAAGGTGATACCACTTTAGTATAAATGCATGAACGCCTTTTCACAAGCGGCCGCTTTTCGACCAGCCCGGGGCATCAAGCATCAATAATGCGGCGGCGGCCGGTCGTCCAATTGTGATTGCTCGCGTTCCAGCGCGCCGATGCGGTCGCGCAGATGGGTTACTTGGGTGCGCAACAGGTCGATGATGCGCTGTTGTTCGATCAGTACTGCCGACAGGTCTTCGGTGACCCGTTCATGGTGGGTCAGGCGAACCTCCAGTTCGGTCAGACGCAACTCTGTATCGCTCGTCGCCATCGCGGCGTTCCCTTTCGCTTCGGCTGCTCCGGGGCAAACATATCGTTCACACGCGGTTTAGGCTTGGTTTGGCAGCATGGTGATCGACAAGATTTCACGAGGACCACCGTATGCTCCGCAATACTGATGACCGCTACGGCCTGCCGGCCATGGCTCTGCACTGGATCATGGCTGCTCTGATGATCGGACTGTTCGCCTTCGGCCTGTGGATGGACGAACTGCCGAAGAACGATTTCCGCGTCAGCATGTTCGGCCTGCATAAGTCGCTGGGCGTCCTGGTGCTGCTGCTGGTTGCCGTGCGCCTGGCGTGGCGTGCCGTCAATCCGGTGCCGCGGCCGGTTGCCGGGCCGCTCTGGCAGCAACTGGCCGCCCATGGCGCGCATCTGGCGCTGTACGGGCTGATGATCGCCATTCCGCTGGCTGGCTGGCTGATGTCCAGTGCTGCCGGCAAGCCGGTATCGCTGTTCGGGTTGGTGACCTTGCCGCCGCTGATCGGTCAGGACAAGCCGCTCAAGGAGACCTTCGAAGAGGTGCATTCGGCGCTCGCCTTCGCCATGATCGGCCTGGTATTCATCCACGCCGCCGCCGCGGTCTGGCATCAGCGCATCAGGAAGGACGGCGTTCTGGCGCGCATGCTGCCGCTGGCCCGGTAAATTCATACCGACGAGCCTGAAGGCTCGTCGACGCCCTCGCCGGGCGCGCTCCGCGCTTGGCCGCGGCCGCAATGGCCGCTGGATACCGGCGCACCGGTTCGAGCATGTGTCAAACATTACGCTCGCCGGTATCAGCTCGCCGCGCGCAACCGCGCCAATCCCTGCTCGATATCCGCCTGGAGATCCCCGCAATCCTCGAGCCCGGCATGGAGCCGCAGCAGCGGTCCCCCCGGGCTCCACGGGACGGCGGTGCGGATCACATGATGGCTGGTGTCGAGGATCAGGCTTTCGAAGCCACCCCAGGAAAAGCCCATGGCGAACAGCGTCATGCCGTCGAGCATGGCGTCCACGGCGGCTTTGGGGGCCGGCTTCAGGATGACTCCGAACAGCCCGCAGGCCCCGGAGAAATCTCGCGCCCACAGGGCATGTCCGGGATGAGAGGGCAGGGCGGGATACAGCACCTGGGCGACCTCGTCGCGCGTCTCCAGCCATTGCGCCAGATGCAGGGCGGTGCGCTGGTGGCGCTCCAGCCGCGCCGACAGGGTGCGTAGGCCGCGCAGGGCGAGATAGCATTCATCCGAGCCGGCGCTGTAGCCGAACGCGGCGACGGTTTCCTTCAGCCGCCGCCACAGGCCGTCATCGCGGGTGGTGAGGGTGCCGAGCATGGCGTCGGCATGGCCGACGATGTACTTGGTGGCCGCCTGGACCGAGATGTCGACGCCCTTGTCGAACGGCTTGAAGAACAGCGGCGTGCCCCAGGTGTTATCCAGCGCCACCACCGCGTCGTGACGGTGCGCTACCTCGGCGATGGCCGGAATATCCTGGACTTCGAAGGTCAGCGAGCCCGGCGATTCAAGAAATACCATGCGGGTGGTCGGGCGCATCAGCGACTCGATGCCGGCGCCGATGGTCGGGTCGAAATAGCTGGTTTCGACGCCATAGCGGCGCAGGACGCCGTCGCAGAATTTGCGGGTCGGCGCATAGGCCGAGTCGGCCACCAGCACATGATCGCCGGAGCGGGTGAAGGCGATCAGCGCGGCGCAGATGGCCGCCAGCCCCGAGGCGGTGGCGATGGTCCGGCTGCCGCCTTCCAGCGCCGCCACCGCCTCTTCCAGGGCGAAGGTGGTGGGCGTGCCGTAGCGGCCGTAATAGACCCCCTCGAACGGATGCTTCGATGCCGCTTCCAGAGCGGCGACGGTGGGGAAGGTCACGGTCGAGACGTGATAAACCGGCGGATTGACCGCGCCGAACTGCTGTTCGGGGTGGCGGCCGGCATGAACGGTCAGGGTATCGTCTTTGTGGCTCATCACGGACTGCGGCGGCGGGACGGAAGGGCCGCCATGATGGCAAAGGATGCGGGCGAGTGCCAGGACTTCCGGTCGCTACGCTCTTTATACCGACGAGCCTGAAGGCTCGTCGTCGCCCTCGCCGGGCGCGCTCCGCGCTTGGCCGCCGCCGCAATGGCGGCTGGATACCGCCGCCAGGGCTGGACGATGTGTGGATTACGCGGCCAGAAGTCCCGACGCTGCGGTCAGTTCCTGTTTTCCAGCGGATTGCGGAATTGCGGGTCGACGAACTGGAACAGGCTGGGGTCCAGGCGGATGCCGGTCTGGGTGTCGAACAGGGACACCGTGGTCACCTGACCCTGAGGATCGCGCACCCGCCATTGCTTGAGAGCGAAGGGGCGTTCGCCGAAGATCAGAGTCATCGAGCCGGCGCCAGGATCGCGGGAGCGGACCAGATCGAGTTCCAGCGTACCGCGGACGCGGCGCACACCGGTTACGGTGATGTCGCCGCCGGTCAGGCGGATCTGCGGCTGGACCAGGATGCCGGCCGGGGTCTGATTGATGCCGACATAAGATGTCTGTTGCAGCTCCTTGTCGAAATAGACCAGCATGCCGGCATCGGCAAAGACCTGGATCGGATTGGGCGGCAGGTAGTCGAGCCGCAACTGCCCAGGCCGCGACAGATAAGCGACGCCCTCGGCCTGGTTACCGTTGTTGGCGACCTGTATGAACCGCGCCTTCAGCGTGGTGATCTGGTTCAGATACTGCTCGGCCCGCGCGATATCGGCCATGTCCTCGTTGGCCAGGCGCGCGGCGGCGGGCCCCGGCACGGCGAGAACCAGCAGCAGAGCGGCGAACAGGCGGCGGAACTGGGTCATCGGGTCTCCAACGTCTTGGTTTTTCGGTATAAAGCAACGGCCGTCAATAACCGCTCCATTTCCAGGTCCGTCATGCCCGGACTTGATCCGGGCATCCACGCCTATCCGCCGCTCAAATGTTCGCTTTGCGGCACCGCGTGGATGCCCGGGACAAGCCCGGGCATGACGAAAAAATGATTCGGTTACTTCCGATCCTCTCCTAAGTCTCGCTTCCGCTCACCAGCACCTCGCGCTTGCCGACATGATTGGCGCGGCTGATGATGCCTTCGGCTTCCATGCGTTCGATCAGACGGGCGGCGCGGTTGTAGCCGACCTGCAACTGGCGCTGCACATACGAGGTCGAGGCCTTGCCGTCGCGCAAGACGATGCTGACGGCCTGACGGTACAGATCGTCCTCTTCGCCCCCCATCGGCATGCTGGGGGCCGTGCCGGGGGTCTCGTCCTCGGCGGTGACTTCCTCCAGATAGGCGGGCTCCCCCTGTGTCCGCAAGTGGGCGACCACGTCTTCGACCTCGCGATCCGACACGAACGGGCCGTGGACGCGGACGATGCGGCCGCCCGGCGCCATGTACAGCATGTCGCCCTGGCCCAGCAACTGCTCGGCGCCCTGTTCACCCAGGATGGTGCGGCTGTCGATTTTGCTGGTGACCTGAAAGCTGATGCGGGTGGGGAAATTGGCCTTGATGGTGCCGGTGATGACGTCGACGCTGGGTCGTTGCGTCGCCATGATCAGATGAATGCCGGCGGCGCGGGCCATCTGGGCGAGGCGCTGCACGGCGGCCTCGATCTCCTTGCCGGCGACCAGCATCAGATCGGCCATCTCGTCGACGATGACGGCGATGAACGGCAAGGGCGCCAGATCGAGGGACTGGTGTTCATAGACCGGGTTGCCGGTTTCCTGGTCAAAGCCGGTCTGCACCGTGCGCGACAGCGACTCGCCCTTGGCCCGGGCCTCGGCGAGGCGCTGGTTATAGCCGGCGATGTTGCGCACCGAAAGCTGGCTCATGGCGCGGTAGCGGTTTTCCATCTCGCGCACCACCCATTTGAGCGCGACCACCGCCTTGCCGGGCTCGGTGACCACCGGCGTCAGCAGATGCGGGATGCCCTCATAGATCGACAGTTCCAGCATTTTGGGGTCGATCATGATGATACGGCATTCCTCGGGCTTCAGCCGGTAGAGCAGCGACAGGATCATGGTATTGATGCCCACCGACTTGCCCGAGCCGGTGGTGCCGGCGATCAGTAGATGCGGCATGCGCGTCAGGTCGACGATCACCGGCCCGCCGCCGATATCCTTGCCGAGCACCAGATTGAGCGCTCCGCCGGCCTTTTCGAACGCCTCCGCCGCCAGCAGTTCGCGCAGGAACACGGTCTCGCGCTGGAAATTGGGCAGTTCGATGCCGATCACGCTGCGCCCGGGAATGACGGCAATGCGCACCGACAGGGCCGACATGGAACGGGCGATGTCGTCGGCCAGACCGATGACCCGGCTGCTTTTGGTGCCGGGGGCCGGTTCCAGCTCGTACAGGGTGACCACCGGGCCGGGGCGGACCTTGACGATTTCGCCGTTGACGCCGAAGTCCTGCAACACGCCTTCCAGCAGCCGCGCGTTCTGCGCCAGCGCTTCTTCGTCCAGGCGCTGGCCCTTGAGTTCGGGCGGCGGCGCCAGCAGAGACAGCGGCGGCAGTTGATAGCCCCCCTCCGCCGTCCGAACCGGGGACTCGGGGATGCCCTGGCGCGGCTGGCGTTCGCGCGGACCCGGCGCGGCGTGCGGCGGGCTTGGCGTCACCAGCGCGGATGCCGTCTTGCGCTCGAGGGACGGCTGTCCCGGTTCAATGTCGAGCGTCGCGCCACTGCCGCCCAGCACCGGTTCAATACGCTCGCGGGGTTCGACCGCCGGCGGGCGTTGCAGGGCCCCGTACACCCAGGCGAACAGCCTGATCAGGCGTTGCAGCCTGGTTTCGGTCGGGTTCTCGGTCTTGGCTGCGGCATGGTGCAGCGCGCTGCCCGCCTTGCGCACGTTCTCTCCGACCTTAGTAACCTCGCGTGCGGTCAGGCCGGTGCTGGCGGCGGCGATCAGCACGCCCATCAGACCGCAGGCGGCGGCGATCGAGGTGTGGGTGACGAACCGGGGCCAGCCCCAATGCTCCGGCGTTCGCGCCAGCATGTCGAGCAGGGTCTGACCGACCGCACCGCCCAGTTTGGTGATCGGCAGCTTGGCCCAGCCGGCGGGCTTGGGCAGCCAGCCCAGCGCCATGCTCATCAGCACGCTGCCGAGCACCAGACCGACTCCGCGCAGCCACAGGCTTTGGACGGCGGCGCCGAAGATCAGCATGCGCAGGCCCCACAGGGCGGCAACCAGCAGCGGCAGCACGACCGCGGCACCCAGGGTCTGCAACAGCAGATCGGCCAGGGTGGCGCCGACGGTGCCCAGGGCATTGCCGACGGGATGATTGGCGACGCGGTTCAGGCTGGGGTCGAGCGGGTCGTAGGTGGCCAGCGCCGCGGCCAGCGCGCCGACCACGCCGAGCACCCCCAGGCCGGCGATCTGCACGGTGAAGCGGCGCGCCCAGGCACCGGCGCCGGCCGGCAGGAAGCTGCTTTTGGTCCGAAATTGCGTTTTGCTGCGTGCCACCCCGCCGCCCCGCCGCTAAAGAATTTCGGCGAGGCGGGTCAGCGCCCGCCGTGTCGTGTCAAGGTCGTGGACCAGCGCCACCCGCAGGTAGCGGGCACCGGGATTGCTGCCATCGGCCTCGTCGCGCGCCAGATAGCGACCGGGCAGGACGCGGAGTCTGGCCTCCTGCCAGAGCTTCACCGCCGCCGCCTCGCCATCGCCGACATCCAGCCACAGGAAAAATCCGCCCGGCGGCCGGTGAAAGCCGAAGCGGCCCCCCAGCATCTGCTCGGCGGCATCGGTCTTGGCGCGGTAGAGGGCACGGTTTTCCTCGACATGCGCCTCGTCGCGCCACAGCGCCGCACCAGCCGCCAGGATGGGCAGCGGCACCGTGGCCCCGCCATAGGAGCGCAGATGCGAAAACGCGGCGATCACTCCGCTGTCGCCGGCAACGAATCCACAGCGCAGCCCGGGCACGCCCGAGCGCTTCGACAGGCTGTGGAACACCACCACATTGTCCAGCCCGCCGCCCAGCCGGGCGCAGGCTTCCAGGGCTCCGGCCGGCGGCGCGGTGTCGTAGATTTCCGAATAGCACTCGTCCGAGGCCAGTACGAAGCCATAGCGCCGTGCCAGCGTCACCATTTCCGTCAGTTGGTCGAGCGTCGCCACCGAGCCCTGCGGATTGGCCGGCGTGTTGTAGAAGGCCAGCGCCGTGCGCCGCAGGACAGACTCGGGCAGCGCCGCGTAATCGGGCAGGTGGCCGGAGTCGGCCGTCGCCGGCACATAGACCGGCTCGGCCCCGGCCATGACCGCGGCCCCGGCATAGACCTGATAGAACGGGTTGGGCAGCAGCACCACCGGACGCTCGGCGCTCTCGGTCGGACAGACCACCTGGGCGATCATGTACAGCGCCTCGCGGGTGCCGGCCACCGGCAGCACCTGACGGTCGGCGTCGATCAGTCCGGCCGGCAGGACAAAGCGGCGGCTCAGCCACTCGGCGCAGGCCCGGCGGTAGTCGGGCGTGCCGGGAGTCGGCGGATACTTGCCCCACAGGGGCGTGTTTTCGGCAAGAATCCGCTCGACCATGGGCGGCGGCGCGGCCTGCGGCTCGCCGATGGACATCACCAGAGAGTCCGGCGTCGCCGGCCCGCCCAACAGTTCGGTGAGGCGCTGAAAGGGGTAGTCGGTCAGCCGGGCCAATCGCTCGTTGCGCATGAGTTTCGCGGTTCCTTAGGCGTAAGGCCAAATACCGACGATCATTAACGCATTCCTTGCCGCTTCGAAAGGGCGACGCGGTGCAGGACCAGGGCAATCGGGCTGTTCGGATGCCAAGGCAGGCGGCCGCGCCTCACGGAGCGTACTGCGCGGCCGGCGGGTCGCAGGTCACGCCGCGAAAGCTGCTCTGGTGGACATAGGAGAGCCAGGGCTTGGCGGCAAAGTGCAGATCCACGCCGATCACCTTGCGGGATTGGCGCCGTTCAGTGGTGGAGATGTCGACATGGGCCACCGCGTTGATCTCGCCGGCCGCCGGATCGAGCACGAAGCGACGGAAATCATGCCAGTTGACGTATTTCTCGTCGCCGATGCCGAACAACTGGCGTAATTCCGACAGGCTGAGATAAATCTGCTGCACTCCATGAGGGAATCTTTCGCGCACCAGCCGCAGCAAGGGTGGTGCGTATTTGGAACTGAAGAACAGCGCTTCGGCGATGTTGCTGTTGCTGTATGGATTGTCGGGATGGAAAGCGGCGATCGCCAGCGGAGTCAGCGCGAATTCCAGCACCAGTTCGTCCCGCCGCCGGCTGCAACACACGCTCGACAGCAGGCTTCCCCATATCACCATCTGACTGCGTCCCTCAATCTCCGCCGTCAGCAGCAAGCCGGCCAATTCACTCAACATATCATCCGGGGAATCCAGATGTTCCCGGGCGCAGGGCGAATGGGCATACATTTCGCTGCCGCACGTATAGGTAATGTACTGGCAGTGATCGCGCACCGCCGCCGCAATCAGCGACGACAATACCTGACGGGAGGCCAGCAGAGGCGCGCGGCCCCGGCAGCAGGTCACTTCGACAATTCGACAGCGCGCGGTATTCGTAAAACCGATAGAGCTGCTCCCCATGATACGGTTACCTTGACGGGTTGCTGCATTGCGGTAACCACCACATGGGGTCGGTCCGCGCAGCGAGAAAGCGGCAAGAGGAGTTAATCCGGGTTGGCGCCCCCCTTCTACTAATTGAAAGCAACCAGAACCGCCAGTTGTTAGGAAAGAAAACATAAGTTTTCAGTCGAAATAACTGTAATTGCGAGAAGAGACAACAGCCATCTCGTCTCTGCGAAAACTCCCCGGACATCCCTTTGCGCACCTATCGTAAGCGTATCGGTGGCGCCTATCTATGCTATGCGCAAACAATGATGCGGGATGTGTCATGATCATGAAGGCACCGGACTATTCCGGTCCACTTTGCCCCTTCAATAACTTGAAGACTGTGGGGTCTAGCCTGTGCAACAAGACTCTGACCGGGCCGATGAATTGCGCGCTGCTGTCCGACTGTCCGATCCGAAATCACTGCCTGAAGCGCGTCATGCAGTTGGTCGACGCCCTGGAAACCGGCGATAAGGGAGAAATACAGCGGATTATCGAGAGGTAGTGACCGTCGCGACTTCGCCCTATCGCATCGCATCATTCGCCGTGTCGTGGAGGGGCTCGACGAAGAGGTGATATTTCCGTCGCCATCCTGCGGCATCAATACCAAGGAATAGGGTACGGTTCAGCGCGGGGGCGTCTGGCAGAACGGCGCGCTTGGCCCTATGATCATCACCGCGGGCGCCGTGAAGGGGAGCGGGGGGTGACGGTCATCGTCTTGGGGAACGAGAAAGGTGGGTCGGGCAAGACGACCGTGGCCATGCATCTGGCCATCGCCCTGCTGCGCATGGGATTCGCGGTGGCCACCGTCGACCTGGACAGCCGCCAGCGTTCGTTGACCCGCTATATCGAAAATCGCCGTTATACCTCGGACGATAACGGCTGGGCGCTGACCCATCCGACCCACCGTCTGCTGCAACGGTCGACCCACGACAACCGTAGCTGGGGCGAGGCGGAAGACGAGGAGGCGGTGCGCGACGCGGTCAATGATCTGCGCCCCGATCACGAATTCATCATCGTCGATTGCCCGGGCAGCGACGTCGCCCTGTCCCGCTTCGCCCACGGCCTCGCCGATGTGCTGGTGACTCCCATCAACGACAGTTTCATCGACCTCGACCTGCTGGTGGAGATGCGGCCGGGGACGATGGAGGTGATGGATCTGGGGGTCTATATGAAGATGGTGTGGGACCAGCGCCAGGAACGCCGCCTCGACAAGCGGCCGGGCTTCGACTGGGTGGTGCTGCGCAACCGCCTGTCCGGTCTGTCCGACCGCAACAAGCGCAACCTGGCCGGGGTGCTCGACAAGCTGGCGGCGGTGCTGGGGTTCCGGGTGGCCGGCGGCTTCGGCGAGCGGGTGATCTACCGGCAGATGTTTACCTCGGGCCTGACCGTGTTCGACATCGGCCAGCCGGGGATCGACATCGCCTTTACCAAGTCGCACGAGGCGGCGCGGGAGGAGGTCAAGCAATTGCTGCACACCCTGTGGATACCGGCCGTCGAAGCACGGTTGGAACGGCTGTGACGGTCCGGCCCGGCGGTCTGATCGCGGCCCTTCCTACGACTTGAGGAAAGCCGCCAGCTTGATGTCGGTGCGCATGATGTGACTGATCAGCCAGTCGGTCAGGAAGGTGGACAATTCGATACCGACCATGGCGTCACCAGCCTCGAACCGTCGGCGCAGATCCTCCAGGTCACTGATCAGCTTGTCGTGCAACTGCTTGTGGCCGCGATAGCCGTCGTAGCCGCGCTTCAGCATGTGATTTTCTTCGCGCGAGAAATGGAACCGTGTATAGGAAACTAGGCTTTCCAAGGTGGTGGCGATGCGTTCGGCCGCCAGCCCGCCCGTCAGGGCATCGTGGAATTCGTTGATAAGGTTGAACAGGTACTGATGATCGGCATCGATTTCCGTATGCCCGACATTATAGCGATCATACCACTGGAACATAAGTTATCTCCGGCACGCAGTGCAGCGTTTGATATTTTCCGTCAGCATGAACTGATCGTGGTCGTTGGGTCAATGCATAGGCTTTGCCTGGACCGCGGGATCGGCTAGGGTGGCGGTGACATGGGGGGATCAGGCAGGATGGCGCTCGACCGGGTGCAGAGAGGTGACCGCGAACAGGTCCGCATCGTTATTGCTGACGCCGATCGCCAATTGCGATCCGCCTTGCGGCAGTCCTTCCTGCATTCCGGCTTCAAGCAGGTGCACGAGGTCGGGACCGTCGAATCCCTGAAGGAAAGCCTTGAAGAGGCCACGCCGGATCTGTTGCTGGTGGCCGCTAAGCTGCCCGACGGCGACGGCTGTGCCCTGGTGCGCAACCTGCGGCATTCCAAGATCGGGCGGAATCCATTCCTGTCGGTGATCGTTACCGCCTGGCCGGAAGAGGTCGAGGATGTCGGCCGGCTGATCAATTCCGGCACCGACCATGTGGTGCTGAAGCCGGTGGCGCCGGCGGCGGTGTTCGAGCGCATGGAGGCGATCATCGAACGGCGCCGCCCGTTCGTCGCCACCGCCACCTATCTGGGTCCGGATCGCCGTACCACGCAGCGGCCCGAGGACGAGGCCATCCCGCAGTTCGAGGTTCCCAACACCCTGCGTCTGCGCGCCACCGGCGCGCCGGTCGACGCCCTGGTCTTGCAGCAGGCCATGAACCAGAGCCTGGACAAGATCAACAGCGAGATGGTCCGCCGCCAAGCCTTCCATATGGTATTTCTGGTCGAACGGGCCTCCGGCATGTTGCAGATCGGGACCGTAAGCTGGCCGTCGGTGATCGCCGAGATTGCCCTGTGCGGTCGCGATCTGGTGCGTCGGCTGGACCAGAACCTGCATGGCCATGTGGCGGATTTGTGCGGCACGCTCGACAATCACCTGTCCGCCGCGGCGACCCGCTGCAAGAACGGTCCGTGGGATGAGCAGGATGTGCTGGTGACCAAGAAACTGGCGCAGGCCGTCTATATCGGCCTGCATGCCCAACCCGATCTGGGGGATCTGGCGCGCAAGGTGACCCAGGCGGTCAGTACCTTTGAAGCACGGCAGAACCGCCGCTCAAACGTGCAGCAACCGCCACCGCCGCCGGTGATCAGAGGCTGATTTCCGTCAGCCGCCGCCCCGTTCCGCGGCCAGCACCGCGCGCAGCCCGCTCTGATAGTCCGGATAGGCCAGCACCACGCCCAGGTCGGTCTTCATCCTGTCGTTGCGGACTTTCTTTGAATCCATCCAGAAGGTCAGTTGCATCGGACTGAGCTGATCGCGGATCGCCTCGAATGGGATTGCCGGCGGCGGCGCGACTCCCAGCAGGTCGCAGGCGAAGGCGGTGACGTCGGCCGGCGCGGCGGGCAGGTCGTCGGTGACATTGTAGACGGCCCCGGGAGTCGGCCGGTCCATTGAGGCGCGCAGCACGGTGGCGATGTCGTCCACATGGATGCGGCCGAACACCTGCCGCTTTTTGACGATGCGCTGGATGGCGTTGCGGCGGACGTCGTCGAGCACGCTGCGGCCCGGCCCGTAGATGCCGGCCAGCCGGAACAGGTGAACCGGCCTGTCATGCAGGCGCTTGAGGTCGATCCAGCGCTGTTCGGCGATGACGCGGCGCCAGGCCCGGTCATGGCTGGGACGCAGCGGCGAGTCCTCGTCGACCCACACGCCGCGCCAGTCGCCATAGACTCCGGTGGTCGACAGATAGCCGATCCAGGCCAGGGACTCGCAGCCGGCGATATGGGAAAAATGCGCGTCGAGCACCGGGTCACCGTCCGCCCCCGGTGGCACCGACGACAGCAGATGGGTCACCCCGTCCAGCAGCGCCGGATCAAGCGGCCGGCCGGGCTCGAACGGCACCGCGGCAATTCCCTGGGCGCGCAGCGAGTCGCATTGCTCCTCCGAGCGCGCCGTACCCGCCACCCGCCAGCCCTCGGCGAGCAGCCGTCGGGCCAGCACCGAAGCGCTGTAGCCCAAACCGAAACAGAAGAAGCTTCCCGCCATGGTCCATCCTGCGCTAAGCATCGCCGGCTCACTGTAAACTCGCCACGGTGCAAACGCCATGCTTCGCCCGGCCCTTTGCCTCTGCCTGTGTCTGGCCGCCGTCCCCGCTGTTGCGGCACCCGAAGGCGATCAGCAGCGCTATGCCGACTGCATGGCGCTGGCCAGATCGAAGCCGTCCGAGGGGTGGGAAAACGCCTTGGCCTGGCAGAGCCTGGGCGGCGGCGAAGCGGCGCGGCACTGCGGCGCGGTAGCGTTGATCGGCCAGGGCGAATACGAGGAAGGGGCAATGCGCCTGGAAGCCCTGGCCCAGGACAGCCGCCGCGCCGCCGCCGTGCGTGCCGGCATGCTGGCCCAGGCGGCTCAGGCGTGGTCGCTGGCCCGCCAGCCGCAGCAGGCGCTGCACGACCAGACTCTGGCGCTGACGCTGGCGCCCAAGGATGTCGACCTGCTGATTGATCGCGCCACCACCGCCAGCGAAATCGGCGATTCCCGCGCCGCTATCAGCGATCTTGACCAGGCGGCCCGTCTGGCCCCCAAGCGCGCCGACATCCATGCCCTGCGCGCCAGCGCCTGGCGTCTGCAAGGTGACCTGGCGGCAGCGGAGCGGGACATCGTGACCGCGCTGAAGCTCGATCCCAACCAGGCCGATGCACTGCTGGAATCCGGCATCACCGCCCGGTTGCGCGGCAACGCTGCTCAGGCGCGGCGGGCCTGGCTCAAGCTGCTGCAAGTCGCCCCCGACAGCCCCGCCGCCGAAGTCGCCCGCCAGAACATCGAAACGCTGGACGTGCGCGGTGCGGGCAACTAGAATTGTCTCCTGAAAACCTGTAAAATCCGTCCTTGAACAGCGGCTGAAGATTGCCAATGAGCCGAAACTGCATTTGCAATATCCCTGGCGGCACCATCGTCGTGACGGAGCTGGAGGGTGTCGAGGTGCGGTGCCTCAAGGCACAGCGCATCGGCCGCGACTATGTGCATTATTATCTGGTGCCGCTCGACCCGCCGCCGGCCGACCTGCGCAGCCTGCGGCTGATCTACGCCGATCCCGATTCGGTGCTGACGGTGGTGCGCGATGCCGCTATCGAAATTGCGCCGGCCGAGCCCGCCGAGCCGAGTCTCAGCGCATTGGCGGCCCCCGGTTCGAACCATGGTGTCGAGGTGGGCGATGTGTTCGCCAACCAGACCGGCCATTTTCTCAAGGTGTTCGACACCGCCAAGACCGAGCGCTACCATGCCTATGTGGACTTGGCCAGCGGGCTGATCCGGCCGCGCCAGGAACGCAATGTGACCGGCGTATTCCGCTGGCGGCTGGCGACCCAGTCCGATGAGGAGGCCGGCGATTACATGTCGTAGCGGCTGCGATTCCTAAGTTGGAGCCGGCTATGCATTTCGGATAGGGTATCCGGGTCCAACAGCGGAAGCGACATGCGCCTGATGCCTCTACACGACCTGATGTCCCGTCCGGTCATCATGGTGCCGCCCGCCCTGGCGATCGGCGATGCCCTGGACGTCATGGGCTCTCGCAAGTTGAGCTGCCTGGTGGTTGGTGACGGCGGTCACGCAGTCGGCATCGTGACCGAGCGCGACGTCGTCAAGGCCTATGGCCGCATCCACGACCACCCGGAGCTGACGGTTGCTGATGTCATGACCGCGGCGCCGGTGGTGGTGCCCGGCGACATGGACCATTTCGAAGCCTTCAAGATGATGAAGGCGCGCCGCTTCCGTCACCTGCTGGTATCCGACGCCGATGGGCTGATCGCGGGTGTCGTGACCGAGACGGATTTCGTGCGGCATCTCGGCGTCGACTTTTATGTGCGGCCCAAGGATGTGCTGTCGGTGATGGCTCCGGTGATCGGGGTCGACGAGGATTGCCCCCTGGCCGAGGTCATCGGCAAGCTGTCCCGGCCGGGCATCTTTTGCGTGGTGGTCGAGCGGCACGGCCGCGCCATCGGCATCCTGACCGAGCGCGACATCGTCCGCCTGCTGCGCCCGGGGGCGGTGTCGGTCGATGACAGCGCCACCGTCTTTCAGGTGATGAGCACGCCACTGATCACCATCGCCCAGGATAGCTGCCTGCTGGATGCCTCGGCCCTGCTGCGCCGGCACAATATCCGTCATGTGGTGGTGGTCAATCGCGACGGCGAGGCCAAGGGCGTCGTCAGCGAGCATGAACTGGTGCTGGGGCTGGAAAGCGAATACGTCGTCCACCTCGAAGAGATCGTCAATCAGAAGGATGTCGCCTTGGCCGATCTGGCGGCCAGTCACGAGGAATTGCGCGAATTCGCCCGCATCGCCTCGCACGATCTCCAGGAACCAACCCGGACCCTGGTCAGCTTCTGTCAATTGCTGCTCAAGCGGCATAGCCAGCAGCTTGATGCGGAGGGGCGCGAACTGTTGGGCTTCGTCATCGACGGAGCGCGGCGGATGAACAAGCAGGTCCGTGACCTGGCCACCTACACCATGGCCGCTGCCCCGCCGACCGGCGCGGAAACCACCGACGTGGCCGGGGTGGCACGGCTGGCCGTCAGCAATCTGCAAGACCTGATCGACGACAGCGGCGCCCGCGTCGAAATCGGCGCGCTGCCGATGGTCCGCCTGCCGCGCAGCCATGTGCTCGCCCTGTTCTCGGAACTGCTGACCAACGCCCTGCGCTTCGCCCGGCCAGGAGTGCCGCTGGTGATCCATCTGGGCGCTGAGCGGATCGGTCCGCATTGGCGCCTGTGGGTCTCCGACAACGGCATCGGCATTGACCCCGCCTATTACGGCGACATCTTCCGCCTGTTCACCCGCCTGCAACCGGCCGCCTGGCCAGCCGGCACCGGCGCCGGCCTGGCCATCTGCAAGCGCATCGTCTCGTCGGTACGCGGCCGCATCTGGGTCGATTCGACCCCGGGGCAGGGCAGCACGTTCTCCTTCACCCTGCCCGACGCATCAACGCCGCAGTCGCCGTATGGCGGGGTCGGTTCGGGGGTGGGGTGAGGGGGCATTTGGTCAGCGCGATGATCGCTTCGTTGAGCGATGCGGCGGCTTGTGGCACGATGGCGGGATGGAAGGGAGATGGATCATGTCCGATGCCGTTCAGGTCTGGCAGGCGTCCGACGCTGGCAACAATTTCCCAGAGGTCATGAAGCTGGCTCTTGCCGGCGCGCCGCAACTTATCCGTCATAGGAACGGTGAGGAGGTGGTGGTGCTGTCTCGTAGCGAATACGAAGCTCTACGCCCGACGCTCAAGGAATTTCTGCTTCACGGCGGGACGTGCAGCGATGACGACGATCTGGAAGATGTCATCAGGCGGAACCGTGGGGAGGGCGTGTCGCTGTTCGGCGGCCATCCGCAGGGCTGATGCTGTATCTGCTCGACACCAATGTGGTGAGCAATCTTCGCCGACAGACCCCTAACGGGCAGTTGTTATCGTGGCTGAGCCGTACGCCAGCGGAAGCTATCCGCATTCCCGTTTTGGCCATCTTTGAAATCCAATACGGCATCGAGAGCCTGCGACGTGATGGCAAGCCAGCGAAGGCCGACGACATTGAGGCATGGCTGGAGCGGCTGATGAACAGCCGGGGGGCTGAGAGTATTCTCTGCCCCGGAGTGGATGCTGCGCGTCTTCAGGCCAGAATGTTTGCCGACCGCGCGCTCAACAATTTCCTGTTCCCCCAACCTGGTGCCTCCAAACCCAAATTTGGTGGTGACCTGATCATGTCGGCAATGGCGATTACCATCGAGGCTGCGGTCGTGACATTCGATGTTGATGACTACGCCCAAATCCATGCCCTTTATCCGCTGCCGGGGCTATTTCATCCTGGGCGGAACGAGTGGGTGATTGGTTTGGTGGGGTAACCCAACGGAGGTTGCCCCACTGCCACAAACAGGCATCCATGAGGAGCCGCCACGGACGGTCACTGGCGGTCAAGTTCTGCCGCCCAGGCCTTGCTGAAGAGGAGGTCAGTCCACGCCCGTTCTAGTTCAGCGACCGGGACCGTAACCACCTCACGGTCTCCAGGAACCAAACGGTCGCGGAAATGGCGCAACAGCAACTGTTCAAACCGGTAGGCCAGGGTCTCGGAGGGAAATATCTGCCCAAGCCTAGGTTCCCATCGGCAGCCGGTTAAATGGGGGCGGAGTTCCTTGTTCAGCGTGACAAGGCGCTCCTGCGGATCCTTGGTGCTTCCAATCTTGACCGCCCCAGGAACCTTGCTCTCAAGCAATACAAATGCATATGCATAGCCCACGCCCAACTCGCGTTCGCTGGCGGCCCTCTTTTCTGTCGGTGGTGGACCACTTGAGCCGTATCGCCGGTGCAATGTCATGGCTTGCGAAAATGCCGCTTCTTTTTCTAACTGGGGAACTTTAGCAATAGCGCAAGGCTTGGTGGCCAGGGATAGGATTGCTTCGACCGCCTCAATGCCGAGTTCCGAACCGACATCGCGAGCGTAGGCTGCCCATACTTGACCTGGGAGATAAGAGCCCAGGACGTCCTTCAGGTCCGGCTGTGGGTCGAAAAAGACAGCCTGGGTAATGGGCATGGCCCAGCGCCAGATGAAGTACCCCTGATTATCCAGCATATGGGGGCTAAGGGGGGTGCCAATCGCCCGCAAAATAGCATCGGCATCGACCTTTTCATGGCCGACTTGGCACATACCGAGCAACCGCCCCTGTTCTTGCGGGACGGTGGGTTCACCCTTGGTCCCTGCGATTGTAATCCAATCACCGTGGGACGCCTGACGCAAAAAGTTCTCCCGCGCCCCTTCATGCGAGAATCCAAGTGTTGGATAGTGCTCTGGGTCAAATCCCCAAGTTTTTGTCAAGAACAGTTTTGTGCTGCGGCCTAATTTCAGGGCGTTCATATCTTTTTTCCGCAACTACAGTACCACAATATCTTGCCCCCCTCACTCCCACTCGATCGTCCCCGGCGGCTTGCTGGTCACGTCAAACGTCACCCGATTGATGCCCTTGACCTCGTTGATGATGCGGTTGGCGACGCGGCCGAGGAAGTCCATCGGGAAGGGATAGAAGTCGGCGGTCATGCCGTCCGTCGAGGTCACCGCGCGCAGGGCGCAGGCATAGTCGTAGGAGCGCGAATCGCCCATCACGCCGACGGTGCGCACCGGCAGCAGTACGGCGAAAGCTTGCCAGATGGCGTCGTACAGGCCGGCGTTGCGGATTTCTTCCAGATAGACGGCATCGGCTTTGCGCAGGATGTCCAGGCGCTCGCGGGTGATCTCCTGGCCGGGAATGCGGATGGCCAGACCGGGGCCGGGGAAGGGGTGACGGCCGACCATGTCGTCGGGCAAGCCCAACTCACGACCCAGGGCGCGGACCTCGTCCTTGAACAGTTCGCGCAGCGGCTCGACCAGCTTCATGTTCATGCGGGCCGGCAGGCCGCCGACATTGTGGTGCGACTTGATGGTGACGCTGGGGCCGCCGATGAACGACACGCTTTCGATGACGTCGGGGTACAGGGTGCCCTGAGCGAGGAAGTCGGCGCCACCGACCTTGTGGGCTTCTTCCTCGAACACGTCGATGAACAGGCCGCCGATGGTCTTGCGCTTCTTCTCGGGGTCGGTCTCGCCGGCCAGCCGGTCGATGAACAGGTCGGAGGCGTCGCGATGCACCAGATTGATGTTGAAGCGGTCGCGGAACACGCTGACCACCTGATCGGCCTCGCCCATGCGCATCATGCCGGTGTCGACGAACACGCAGGTCAGTTGCTCGCCGATCGCCTCGTGGATCAGAGCCGCCACCACCGACGAATCGACGCCGCCCGACAGACCGCAGATGACCCGGCCGCCGCCGACCTGGGCGCGGATGCGCTCGATGGCGTGCTCGCGGAAGGCCCGCATGGTCCAGTCGCCCGAACAGCCGGCGACGCCATGGGTGAAGTTGTGCAGCAACTGGGTGCCGTGCGGGGTGTGGACCACTTCGGGGTGGAACTGCACGCCATAGAATTTGCGGGTGTCGTCGGCGATGGCGGCGAACGGAGCGCCCTCGGAGGTGCCGACCACCCGGAAGCCGTCGGGAATGCTGATCACCCGGTCGCCGTGGCTCATCCACACCTGTTCGCGCCCGCCCTTGTCCCACACGCCGTGGAACAGCGCGCAGTCGTCAGCCACGTCCACATAGGCGCGGCCGAATTCGCGGTGGTCGCTGCCCTGCACCTCGCCGCCCAACTGGGCGCACATGGTCTGCTGGCCGTAGCAGATGCCCAGCACCGGCACCCCCAGGGCGAAGATGGCCGGATCGGCGCGCGGCGTGTCGGTCAGGGTCACCGAGGACGGCCCGCCCGACAGAATCACCGCCTTGGGTCCGTAAGCGGCCAGCGAGGCGGCATCGACCTTGTTGAACGGATGGATTTCGCAATAAACGCCGCTTTCGCGCACACGACGGGCGATCAGCTGCGTGACCTGGGAGCCGAAATCGACGATCAACACGCGGTCGGACATGGGGCGGGCCTCCGAAAAGATCGCGCGAATTTAGGCGGCCGGCCGGACTATGACAAGAGAGAGAGGAGGGGAGGGGCCAGAAACACGAAACCCCGCCACAAGGGCGGGGTTTCCTGAAAAAATGGCGGGAGCGACGGGGCTCGAACCCGCGACCTCCGGCGTGACAGGCCGGCGCTCTAACCAACTGAGCTACGCCCCCGCTGTGCAGAGGCGGGAGAAATATCAGGGTCGGCCTGGAGGCGCAAGCGGTTATTTGTCAGCCTCGCCGCTTTTTTCCGCGGTCCAGGACAGGTAGCATGGTGGCCTGTGACGGAGGGTCGGGCCATGGCCGAAATCGTTAACCTGAACCGCGCCCGCAAGGCCAGGCAGCGGGCCGAGGCCGAACGCCAGGCCGCGGAAAACCGCGTCCGCTTCGGCCGCACCAAGGCCGACAAGCGGCGCGAGGCGCAGGAGAAGCAGCGGGCGGACCAGGATCTTGAGGGCAAGAAGGTGGAGTGAGGCCCAGGGTAATCGGGTGAAAGAGGGCTGCGAAGCGTTGAGGCCGTGCCGTGCGATCAACAGTGAAAAGCAACACGGATGAACGCAGATATCCACGGATGAACACGGATCATGGGCAATCCGTGTTCATCCTCAATCCGGCGAAGCCGGAATCCGTGTTCATCCGTGTTCCCCTGCGATCTCTCAGCCGGACGGGCCTCCGTCATGAGGGTGTTCACCCGAGTGCCCTGGAGTGAGGCCCTACCTCCCTACGACAGCATCCCATACGCCAGCGCCGCTGCGACGATCGCCACGCCCCACAGAATCATGTTGGCGAACATGCGCATGACCTGGCGGTCGTCGGGATCGCGCAGGCCGAGCAGGTTGCACACCGTCTCACCGGGCCACAGAAACCAGTTCATGCTCTTGCAGGTGGGGACGGATCAACCCGTGTGCCAGGGGCGGGTTATGTCGAGCCAGCGGTCCCACGGCTCTTCGGCCTGTTTGAGCAGCTTGCGCGTCTGCGCCGAATGCCAGCCGACCACCAGGCCGGCGGCCCAGCCGTGCCGGGCATCGCCGCCCTCGTCGAGGCGGGCGTTGAGCCGCTGCTCGGCGACGGCGATGTCGTTGAGCACACCGAGTCGGTCCTGCAATTCGGCCAGGGTCTCCAGCGCCTTGCGGCTGCGCTTGTCGGAATAGAGCGGGGCGAAGAATTCCAGGGCGTAGCGCAGCTTCTTGCCGAGGATGCGCACGGCATGACGGTCGGCGGGCGGCAGCTTGGCCAGTTTCTTGCCGGCCTTGGCGAGCTTGCGATCCCTCCGCTCGAGCAGGGCGGCGGCCAGCGATTCGATGGGCTGGGACAGGGGCGAGGCTTCGTCGCTGGTGGCGGCCAGCCAGGCACCGCCCTCGATCCAGCGGCCAAGCTCCAGCAGCAGGGCGGTGAAACGCGGGGCGTTGAGCGCGGCATAGGCGGTCTGGTAATGGGCGGCCTTTTCCTCGGCGAAGGCGCGGTGCAGGGCGGTCAGCGCCGGCTCGCCGGAAAATACCGCGACCACCGGCTCGATGATTTCGCTCAGGAACACGTCGGTATCGCGCGCCGGACCCAGTTGCTTGAGCAGCCAGCGCAATTCGTCCTTGAGGGCGTCGGTCTCGGGCCCGGCGATCAGCGCGCCGAACAGGCTCATGGCCGAGCGCAACCGGCGCAGGGCAACGCGGATCTGATGGACCGCTTCCGCGTTGCCGGTGCTCAGCAGGCAATCCTCGTTGATCGCCAGATGGTCGATACAGCCGCGGGCGATGGATTGGAAGGCGGCGGCAGCGCTCAGGCCATGGCTGACGGTCGAGCCGGTCCATTTGCTGGGGCGCAACGGCTCGTCGCGCAACAGGCGAAAGCCGCGTTCCGCCTTGTTGACGTGGCCGATGCGCATGGGCGCCGCGGCATGCAGGCGGAGTGCCAACTCATAGAGTATCTGGCGCGAGCCCGACTTGAGTTCCAGCTCGACCTCGGAGATGGGCTCGCGGGCGGTGCCGGCGACGATCTCGCCCTGGTCGAAGGCGATTTCGATTTCGGCGCCGTCCAGGTCGATGGTCATGGCGGTGCGCTTGACCTCGGTGGCCATGGCCGGCTGCAGGGCGGTGACCACATCATCGGTAAACAGGTCGGCCAGGTCGGTGGCGAGCAAAGCGGCCTGGTCCGGGGTGTCGCCGGTGATTTCGCTTTCCCATTCGCCGCGATCCGAGGCCCCGCCGCCCAGCGAGGTGCCGGCGGTCTTGACCGTCTGAATGCGCTGGTGCCCGATGCTGCGGACGCGCAAAGCGATGCGCGCGTCGGACAGGCGGCGGTCGGGGGTGTCGAAATAGACCGATCGCAGCGCGCGGGTCGTCGCCTTGCCGCGCTGAAGTGTCTTCAACCACGGCAACCGGCGCAATCGCCGGATCGCCGCGGCATCCGCCAGAAGCTTAAGTTCAATTTCCCGATGGCTCATCGCCGTCTCCCGCCGCAACCCGAGGACATCTTATGCCAAAGGATTGGCCTGGGGAATTGCCAAGCGGTTGCTTCTTTGCCAATGTGTGAGCCGGGGCGGGGAGCGACAGGGGGATTGCCATCGTGCTGAATTCACTCCGGAAAACCATCCTGGTCAGTGCCACCGCGGCTTGGCTGGGAGGATGCGGCGCGATGGTCGAAGGACCGGCGCAGACGGTCTCGGGCAAAGTGGCGCTCGATGCCCTGGCCCGCGGCGACTATGTCACCGCGGAAAACGAGGCGGCGCAGGCGGTTCGCCAGCATCCCAACGATCCTTACGCGCTGATCGCGCTGGCCCTGACCTATGAGCTGACGGGCCGGCCGTTGCAGGCGCGGGACTATTATAAGATCGTCGAGGCGCTGAATCCTGAAGGGACGGTGGTGCTCAACGACGGCATCGAGCGTCGGATGATTGATGTCGCCCGCGTGCGGCTGATGGCACTGGCCCCGCCGGCTCAGGCCGTGCGCGGCCCGGTTCCGAGCGGCCAGCAGGTCTGGTTGGATGTGATGAACCGCTTTGTGACGTTGCGCCGACTGGTCCAGGCCGGGCTCGCCACCGAAAGCGAATATGCAGAGCGGCGCCGCGCCAATGCCGGTGCCTTGTTGCCCTACAGCGAATCGCCGGCAGCGGCCGGCCTCGACCAGCCGCCGCCGTCGTTCGAGACGGTGGCCGCGCGGTTGCAGGCCATCAGCAAGTCGCTGGAAGATCGCGGTATGACGGCCAGCGACCATGCCGGGGAGCGGGTCGCCATCCTTGATGCCCTGCTGCCGCTCAATCCGCGGGAGCGGATGCCCGGGACGCCCGGGCTCGATCCGCTGGTGGCGCCGGCCTATCTCGGCCATCTCCAGAAGTTGCGGGCGGCCGAACTGATCACCGCCGAAGAGGCCTCGCGCGAGCGGGCCGCCGTCGAACGAGTCGCTGGACCGGCCAGCATGCCCAGCGCCCACCACACCCCCGGCAAAGCCGCGACACCGCAGAAATCGACTCCGTCAAAGGCGCAGAAGCCGGTCAAACCCGCCAAGAAGGATGCGGGGACCAAAGCCGGCAAGGGCGCCGCCGCACCGGCAACGGGCGGTAAGCACGGCATTCATCTGGCCTCCTACGCCAGCGAGGCCAAGGCGCGCGAAGGGTGGGACCAGTTGCGCCGCCGCTTCCCCGATCTCGCCAGCTTGCAGCCCGACATTCTCCGGGTCGATCTGGGGGCCAAGGGCATCTTCTATCGCCTGCGCGCCGGATCGCTGGCCTCCGCCCAGGCAGCCCAGTCGGTGTGCGCCAAGCTGAAGGCGGGCGGCCAGTTCTGCAACGCCATGACGTACTGATGGCAGGGACGTGACTTTTTTGTGAGAATCCTCTTGACCGCGCCGGGCCGGGCGCGTAAATACCGGCCTCCGCCGCGGTGACCCAGACGGGTTGGCCAGGGCGGAGAGAAAAAGTTTCGGTCGACGAAAAAGTCGTTGACAAGGTTGGGTCGGAACCTTATAAACCGGCCTCCCCCGAAACGGGGACGCTCTTGGACAAGTAAAGAAGAGGAAGGGATGCGCAGGCGGCGCTGGTTCGAACGATCGAACTCGTGTCAAATGTGCATCTGCGAAA
>OBEQ010673867.1_pt1 | contig 27571 bp, 26 predicted proteins | sample 1670901 | NCBI WGS metagenome assembly OBEQ01 (sample SAMEA104232315, study PRJEB22302) | groundwater metagenome | biome: forest; feature: aquifer; material: groundwater | place: USA | collected 2011-08-07 | depth 5.4 m
AACCCCAGGGCGACGATCCCGATGGTGATCAGCCGAGTCACCCAACCGTGGAAGAAATGATGTCCGGTCACATGGGCAATCCTCCATAACGCCAGAGCATACCCAAGAAAGACAAGGATCGTCACGACTGTCCGCCGGGTGGCCGGAAGTGAGCCTTGATTGTGCATGTGGCTATCCCATGCTTTTCCGTGAGAGGTGCGTCTTAAACCACTCGATCGTATTCGAAAGACCTTCATGCAGGCCCGCCGTAGGCTCCCACTGCAAGAGCCGACGAGCCAGGCTGATGTCCGGTCGACGCTGCTTCGGATCGTCCTGCGGGAGAGGCTTGAACCCGACGCCGCTGGAGCTCTTCGTCAGCTCAATGATGCGTTCCGCTAACTGGAGAATGGTGTACTCCTCTGGATTGCCGAGGTTGATGGGGTCGTGGTAGTCGGCCTGCGTCACTCGCACAAGCCCTTCGACCAGATCGTCCACGTAACAAAATGAACGCGTCTGCGTGCCCTTGCCAAACGCGGTCAGCGCCTCTTGGCGCAGTGCCTGGCCGATGAATGCGGGAATGGCGCGGCCGTCCTCCGCCCTCATCCTGGGCCCGTACGTGTTGAAGATGCGCACGATGCGCGTGTCCACGCCGTGCGCACGGTGGTACGCCATCGTCATCGCCTCGGCGAACCGCTTCGCTTCGTCGTACACGCCGCGCGGTCCGATGGGGTTGACGTGTCCCCAATAGCTCTCGACCTGGGGGTGCACCTGTGGGTCACCATAGACCTCTGAAGTCGAAGCGAGGAGAAAGCGCGCGCCTTTCGCCTTCGCGATTCCCAAGGCATTGAGCGTGCCCAAGGAGCCGACCTTGAGCGTCTGGATCGGCAGCTTCAGGTAGTCGATGGGGCTGGCGGGCGAGGCGAAGTGGAGGATATAGTCGATGGCCCCATCTGGCTCGATGGCCTTGGTGATGTCGTGCTGGATGAGCGTGAAGCCGGAACGGCCGCGCAGGTGCTGGATGTTGGACGTCGCCCCGGTAATATAGTTGTCCAGACAGAGCACCTCGTGGCCCTCGGCGAGGAAGCGGTCGCAGAGGTGAGACCCGATGAACCCCGCACCGCCCGTAATCAGCACCCTCATACCCATCGCTGAGCCTCTGCCTGCTCCATCGATCCCGCCACGCAACGGTGGTGCGGGGTAAAGCCGGCACCGCCGGTGATGAGCACTCTCATGACGTAGCCACCTCTGCTTTCCCTCCCTGTTGTTCCGCGCCTCCTACGAGCACCGGTTCCTCGGGCTTGGACTGGAGGACCGCCTTGCGGACCATCCGGATGCCGCGGTGCTTGTTGGTCAGGCGCCTGATGAACCCCTTCCGCTCAAGCGTGTTGAGGCGGTCCAGGGCGGATTTGTACGAGGTGATCTGACAGCCGAGCTGGATTTCGCGGATGAACGGGGAGCAACGATGCTCACCGAAGTACCGCTGGATGAAATCGAATACCGCCTGCTGTTTCTGTGTCAGAGCTCGAAGAGTCAGGGTGGTCACAGGGGTTTGCGCCATGACGTAAAGCGCATCGAAATATTACTATCTTTGATGCGGGGAGTCAAGCAGATTCCTATAGAACTGAAAAGGACTTACGAGGACTTAAGAAGGCTTGCCATCGCCTCGACTACTCGCTCGATGGCCAAAGGGGTCAGTTCGGGATACATGGGGAGCGAGAGGACTTTCCGTGCGGCACGCGCGGTCTGCGGAAACACCGGGTTGGACTTCTGGAAGGCGGCGAGGGCGGGTTGCGCAGGCAGCGGGACGGGATAGGCAACCTGGGTGGCGATGCCCTTCCCGTCGAGCGCCGCCTGGACGCGGTCGCGGCCGGCGAGGCGCACCGTGTAGAGATGGTAGACGTGCTCGCAGCCGGGGTACTCTCGGGGCGGACGGACCCGATCGAGCAGGCCCCGGCGGGCGAAGGCGCGGCCATAGCGCACGGCGTGCTCGCGGCGCGCCGCGGTCCAGCGGTCGAGGTGGCGTAGCTTGACCCGCAGGATGGCCGCCTGCAGCTCGTCGAGCCGGCTGTTCGTGCCGAGAACCTCATGGCGGTAGCGCCGCCGGCTGCCGTGGACCCGCAGGAGTCGAATGCGCTCGGCGAGCCGCGGGTCGCCGGTCACGACCATGCCCCCGTCACCGTAGGCGCCGAGGTTCTTGCTGGGGTAGAAGCTCAGGGCGGCCGCGTCGCCGAAACTACCGACCCGTCGGCCATGGAATCGAGCACCGATGGCCTGGGCGCAGTCCTCGATGACCTTCAGGCGGTGCGTCTTCGCGATCGCCGTGAGACGGTCCATCGCGCAGGGATGTCCAAAGAGATGGACCGGCAGGATCGCTTTGGTGCGGCGGCTGATGCGTCGTTCGACGTCATCAGGATCGAGGTTATACGACGCAAGCTCCACGTCGGCGAAGACGGGCCGTGCGCCGACCGCGACAATGGCCTCCGCCGTGGCAAAAAAACTGAAGGCCGTGGTGATCACTTCATCGCCAGCTCCGATGCCGAGAGCACGCAGCGACAGTTCCAGCGCATCGGTGCCCGAGGCGACACCGACCGCGTACTTCGTCCCGCAGTAGGCGGCGAGCTCGCGCTCCAGCGCCTCGACTTCCTGGCCGAGGATGAACTGGCCGCGGCCCAGGACCCGACGGATCGCGCGATCAATCTCAGTCTTGATCGCGCGGTACTGCGCCTTAAGGTTAATCAACGGAATCGAAGGTGACATGTGCGTTGGCTGCAGGCCTCAAGCTGCAGGCTCTTGGGATGAGCTGCTGTTCTTTTGGCTTGTTCCGACTCTAGCTTGCGGCTTGGAGCTTACAGCTTGAAGCCGATCTCACGTGGGCGGGTGCGCCCGGAACCAGTCGACGGTGCGGCGCAGTCCCTCGGAAAAGCTGATGCGCCCCTTCCACTTGAGCAGCCGTTCGGCCTTGGAGGAATCGGCGAAGGTGCGCTTCACGTCGCCGGGGCGCGTGGGCTTGAAGATCGGCTTGATGGAGAGGGTCATGATCGAGTTCAGCTCCTCCAGGAGGTGGAGCACTGTCTGTTCCTCGCCGAGCGCCACGTTGAACGCCTCTCCGCTGACACCGGGGACCTGGGAGGCGGCGATGGTGCCTTCGACGACGTTGTCCACGTAGGTGAAGTCGCGCGACTGCGTGCCGTCGCCGTAGACCGGCGGCGATTCCTTGCGGAGGAGACACACGATGAACTTCGGGATCACGACCGCGTACTCGTTCTCCAGACTCTGCCGGGGCCCGAAGACGTTGAAGTACCGGACGGCGACCGTCTCCAGGCCGAAGGCACGGTGGAAGAGGCCACAGAAGAGTTCATCGGCGAGCTTCGACGCCGCGTAGGGGGAGATCGGAGCGGTTGGGGCGTCTTCGCGCAGCGGCATCTCTTTGGCCTCCCCGTAGACCGAGCTCGAGGACACGCACACGACCCGCTTCACCTTCTCCTTCACCGCCGTCTCGAGAAGACCCACCGTGGCGAGGACGTTGACGTCGGTATAGCCATAGGGGTCCTCCATAGACTTCGGGACACTGCGCCAGGCGGCGGCGTGGATGATGCGCTCGACCCCCTTGCAGGCCTTGCCCATGGTCGCGCGGTCGCGGATGTCCGCCTGGATGAACTCCGCGCGTTTCCCCGCCTGCGCGAGATTCTCCCGCCGTCCGGAGGAGAGGTCGTCCAGCACGCGCACCTGGTGGCCATCGGCGAGCAGCCGGTCCACGATGTGCGAGCCGATGAATCCCGCCCCTCCCGTCACAAGATATCGCGCCATTCCTAGCGTGCTCCTTATTTATTTCGGATTTTTGATTTCGGATTTCGGAGCGGTAACGTCATCCGAAATCCCAAATCCGAAATCCGCAATTGCCTAGAGTTTCACCACACGTTTCGATTTGACGCCGGCGTACTGGTTCCGCGTGTCCACAATGACCGGTGCCTCGCGCAGCACGAAGGCATAGTCCACTGACGAGTGGTTCGTGAGCAGGACGACGCAGTCGCTCCGCCGCAGGGCGGCAATGGTGAGCGGCGTCGAGCGGTACCGTGCGCCAGCGAGCTCCGTCGATGGGACGAACGGATCGTGGTAGGCGATGACGGCCCCCCGCTCCGCGAGGAGCCGCGCGACGTCGAAGGCCGGCGAATCGCGCAAATCGCCCACGTCCTTCTTGTAGGCCAGACCCAGCAGTAGGACGCGCGCGCCCTTGAGCGCCATGCGCCGGTCGTTGAGCACTTTGGCCGCCTTCTCAACGACATACTCGGGCATCGCCCCGTTGATCTGCGAGGCCAGGTCGATGAAGCGCGCCTCGAAGCCATGCACCCGCACCTTCCAGGCGAGGTAGATCGGATCGGAGGGAATGCAGTGGCCGCCGATGCCCGGACCGGGGTAGAACGGCATGTAGCCGAAGGGCTTGGTCCGCGCCGCGTCGATCACTTCCCACACGTCGATGCCGAGCCGGTCGCAGATGAGCGCCATCTCGTTGACCAAGCCGATGTTGACGGCGCGGAAGGTGTTCTCCAACAGCTTCACCATTTCGGCCACGCGCGAGGAAGACACGGGGACGGTCCGATGGATGGCGGTGCCGTACAGGGCGCTGGCCAGCTTCGTGCACAGCGTCGTCGTGCCGCCGATGACTTTCGGAATGGTCCGGGTGGTATGCGTGGCGTTGCCCGGATCGATCCGTTCCGGTGAGAAGGCCAGACAGAAATCCTTGCCCACCGTCAGACCGCGGGCTTCCAGCGCCGGCCGTACGACCTCGTCGGTGGTGCCCGGATAGGTCGTGCTCTCCAGGATGATGAGCTGGCCTCGGCGCACCCGGCGGGCGATTTCGTTCGTCGCGGAGACAATGAACGACATGTCTGGCTCGCGTGTCTTGCGCAGCGGCGTGGGCACGCAGATGATGATGGCGTCCTGCCGGCCCAGCGCGTCGAAGGACGGGGTGGCGGAGAGCCGGCGCGCGCGGCGCAGCTTGCGCAGATCGTCGCTGGCCACGTCGAGGATGTACGAGCGGCCGGCGTTGACTCCCTGCACCCGCGATGGGTCGAGGTCGATACCGGTGACGGTGAAGCCTTCCTTCGCGAACTCGACGGCCAGCGGCAGGCCGACGTACCCCAGCCCGATCACGCCGACCCGTGCCGTCCGGGCGGCAATGCGTTTGGCGAGTTGAGCCAGCGGCGTCCCTCGACTCCGCTCGGGACGCCGTCCCGATCTCAGCCGAGGAGACGGCGCTGACGAAGATACGCGGCGAGCGCGTCGTCCCATGGTCGCAAGACCCTCCCAATCACCTGTGTGAGATGCACCGTCGTGAGCGCTGAGTACGCCGGCCGCTGCGCCGGACGGCGTTGCTGCGCCATCGAGATCCGCCGGATGAGCGTCCGCGGCGCCCTGAGCAGCTCGGCCACGCGCGTCGCGAAATCGACCCGGCTGCATCCGCCCGCGTTGGCCACGTGAAACACGCGCGGTCCCCGGTCGTGCCACGACTCCATAGCCGCCGTCCCCAACCGCGCCAAACCATCGGCGAGATCGTCGCTGTAGGTCGGCGAGGTGACCTGGTCGGCAAACGCCTCCACCGGCTCGCCGGCCGTGAGCCGCCCGACAATGTGGTCGCAGAAATTCATCCGGCCAGCACCAAAGAGCGTGCTGGTGCGGGCGACGATCGTGCGCGGCACCCCCAGCACTACCCGCTCACCCGCCAACTTGGACCGACCGTACGCGCTGATGGGCCGGGGCTCGTCCCGTTCATCATACGGGGCGCCTTTGGTCCCATCGAACACGTAGTCCGTGCTGACATAGAGGACCACGGCGCGACTTCCGGTGAGCGCTTGGAGCAGGTTCCGAATCGCCGTAACGTTCAGCGACTCCGCCAGTATTGGCTCCAACTCGCACCGGTCCACGTCCGACAACGCCTGGGTGTGGATGACCAACTCCGGCCGGCAGTCCCGGATGATCTCGGCGGTCCGCCGCGCATCGAGCAGGTCGCAGACCGCGTGCCGTCCCGGGAGCGGCCCGGACGGCGCGTGCCACGACAGCCCAGTCACCTCACCCGACGGGGCGAGGCGCCTGATGAGCGACTGTCCGAGGAGCCCGGTTGAGCCAGTGATAAGCGTCTTCACGGAGCTGCTGTGTCAGCGGTTTCCACCACGCCTCATGGGCGCGGTACCAGTCGGTCGTCGCCTCCAGTCCTTGCGCAAACGGGGTGCGCGGCTGCCAGCCGAGGGCCCGGAGCTTCGCGTCGTCCATGGCGTAGCGGCGGTCATGCGCGGGACGGTCCGCCACCCCCTGCAGGAGCTGGTGTGGTCGGCCCAGCCGAGACAGGATGGCCGATGCGGTCTCGAGGTTGGTCTGCTCCGTGCCGCCGGCGACGTTATACACCTCGCCGGCGATCCCGCGCTCGAGGAGTGCGCACAGCGCCTCGCACAGGTCGTCGACGAAGAGCCACGCGCGCCGCTGCTGCCCGTCCCCGTAGATCGGCACGGGTACCTCGTCGAACCCGTTGGTGATGCACAGTGGGATGAACTTCTCCGGGAATTGCCCCGGCCCGTAGATATTCGTCAGCCGGGCGACGACCACCGGGAACCCGTAGGTCTCCCGGAAGAACTGCGCTAGGAGATCACCGGCCGCCTTGCTGGCCGCGTACGGGTTGCGGGGTGAGAGCCTCGCCCGCTCATCCACGGCCCCCCGCTCCACCGGGCCATAGACTTCATCGGTGCTGATGTGCAGGAACCGGCGCACCCCCGCCGCGCGCGCCTCCTGGAGCAGCGTGTAGGTGCCTTCGACGTTGGTGCGCAGAAACGGTGTTGCGTTGGTGATGGAGCGGTCGACGTGCGTTTCGGCGGCACAGTGCACGACGAGCTGGCAGCCGTCGAGCGCGCGGCGCAGGCAGGCGGCATCGCAGATATCTCCCCGCAGGAACTGGTAGCGGCGGTCGGCTTCGAGGTCAGCCAGCCGGGCGCGCGAGCCGGCATACGTCAGGAGGTCGACGTTGACCACTACCGCATCGGGGTACGCCCTTAGCCAGGACCGGACGAAGTGCGAGCCGATGAACCCGGCCCCGCCGGTGACCAGCACGCGCGCATCGGCCGCGGCGGTCACGGGCGCCCCGCGGCCAGCAGCGGCTCGGCCGGCGTTCCATCCTCCCTCAGCCGGCGCTCCCGCACGAGGGTCGTCGCGCGATAGAGGGTTTCCGGCAGTCCCGCATCGGTCCACCAGCCTTCCAGGATGTCGTAGGTCATCTGCCCGCGCGCGATGTACGCATTGTTCACATCGGTGATCTCGAGCTCGCCCCGGCCCGAGGGCTTCAGCGTCTTGATGATGCCGAAGACCTGCGCGTCGTACATGTAGATGCCGGTCACGGCGTACGGAGACTTGGGGTGCCGGGGCTTCTCTTCGATGCCAACGATCCGATCACCCGCAAGCTCCGCGACGCCGAAGCGCTCCGGATCGTCCGCCTCTTTGAGCAGGATCTTAGCACCCGGACCCTGGGCGGCGAAACACTGGACGTAGGGACGAATCGAGCGCTCCACCAGGTTGTCGCCCAGGATCACGACGAGCGGCTTGCCGTCGGCGAAGTCCTCTGCGAGATCCAGCGCTTCGGCGATGCCGCCCTCGCCGCGCTGGTAGGTGTAGTGCAGGTGCTTGAGGCCGAACTCCTGGCCGTTGCCCAAGAGGCGCAGGAAATCTCCCGCGTTGTTGCCGCCGGTCACCAGGAGGATCTCGGTCAGCCCCGCCTCGACCAGCGTCTGCAGCGGGTAGTAGATCATCGGCCGGTCGTAGATGGACAGCAGGTGCTTGTTCGTGATGCGCGTCAGCGGCTCCAGCCGCTTGCCCAGCCCGCCCGCGAGGATGACGCCCTTCATCGCCCCGCCTCTCCATCCCGTCCGTCACCCATCTTTCCGGTTCCAGTCATAGGGGATCTCGCTCGTGTGCGGCGGCAGGCGGTACTCGTCGGGCTGCTGATGGTCGTAGGGCTCGGTCGAGAGGTTGATGACGATCGCCTCCGGGTCGGTGAGCCCCTTGAAGCCGTGGTAGACGCCCGGCGGGATCTGCACGAGCAGCGGATGGTGGACGCCGATAAAGAATTCGTTGAGGAGGCCCTTGGTCGGCGAGTCCGGCCGGCTATCGTGCGCCACCAGCTTGATCATCCCGCTCACGCAGACGAAGTTGTCGTGCTGCTTCTTGTGATAGTGCCAGCCCTTCACCACGCCGACGTTCACGGTCGTGCAGTAGGCCTGCCCGAACTTCAGGAACAGCTCGTCATCCTGCCGCAGCATCTCGAAGAGACGGCCGCGCTCATCCGACATCACGCGCAGCGCTTTGGTCCGCAGCCCCTGAATGAGCGTTTCACTGGTGCTGCTATTGCGCCGCTGCATGGAGCAGGAAATGTGGCCGACGATAGGGCGACGTTTAGCGCTTTCCTGTGCAGCCGTCACAACACCTGTATTACGCATCTCCATGCGTCCTCCGAATCAACGCACTGCTTGATTGAGTTTTTTCTCCCCCAATATTGAACGCCAGCTCAATCCCCATTTCCTGACACATCTTCTTTTCGGGAATATTACTTTCAACTCTATCCCCGCCTTTGGCAAAGACCCACTTGACACCCTCCCGACTAAACTCTCCCACGACTTTCCTAATAGTGCTAGAGACGGTGCCGTCAGTATCGACCGATAAGACCGCGATATCTACCGTTTTGAGCGCGGACAGGATTTCCAGCCGCTCTTGTTCGGACATAAAGGGAACGCTCCCCTTGAGTCTGACTTGCGCGTCGTTGTTAATGATGGCGACATGGACATCGCCTAGTCCTCTTGCTTGGTTCAGATAGCGCACATGTCCAACGTGTAGCGGGTTGTAGTACCCACTGGTAATGACGAATGTCTTACTTTCGGTTGTAGTCATCGGCAAAGCGGGTGATATCGTCTTCTCGCGGATTGCCAATCGCGAGTTCTCAGATCTCGCCTCGCCCTCCTATTCGATGTTTGACGCCGGCCGGAACGTAGATGACCCACATCTCATCCCTCTCTTGGTGACACTGTCGTGACGCGCGGCCTCCTTATTAAGGAGGCCCTGGAAGAAACCCCACGGCCTTTTCGTTTTCTGTAGCATGATGCTCCTGTGATTTGTTGATAGCCTGTTCGGGCGTAGGGCACAACTCGCAGAGGCTCAATGCCTTCGCAATGTCCCATCCCTTCCCGCGAGACGTTTTCAGGCTGTCTTTCTTGTCTCGATAGGTCTGCGCGTGCTCTTTCGGACGCTTGATGACAACTTGCTTGAACTGTTTCTCGCAAACCTTGTGATGTTGTTGCAACCTTCACAAATGAACATTGAGCCCCTCACAACGCGCGGAGCGGATCTCCTGGTCCCCGCGGGAGACTCTGGTGGTGGAGGGTCGGCGGCGGTCCGGGTCGGCGCCATGCTCACGCCTTCGCTCCTGAGTCGTCCTTGCTCCGTCCGATGCCGAGGTACCGGAAGCCCAGCGCGCGCATGCGCGCCGGATCGTAGATGTTCCGTCCATCGACGACCAGCGGCTGGCGCAGGAGCTTCTTGAGCCGCTTGAAGTCCAACTCCTTGAACTCGTTCCATTCGGTCAGCACCACGAGGCAGTCCGCGCCCCGCGCGGCCTCATACGGGTCCTTGCAGAGCTTCACGTCAGGCAGGAGGCGTGCGGCCTCCTTCATGGCCTGCGGATCGAAGGCCCGGATCGCGGCCCCCTCACCCTGCAGGTATTCGATGACGTCGATGGCCGGCGCGTAACGCATATCGTCGGTGTTCGGCTTGAACGCCAGACCCAGCACGGCGATCGTCTTGCCCTTCACCACCCAGAGGGCGCGCTGGATTTTCGCCGCGAAGGCGCGCTTCTGCTGCTCGTTGATGTTGCGCACCGCCTTCAGCAGCTCGAAGTCGTAGCCCAGCTGCTCCGCGATCTTGATGAACGCCTCCAGATCCTTCGGAAAGCAGAACCCGCCGAAGCCGGCCCCCGCATGCAAGAACGACCGGCCGATGCGAGGATCCAGGCCCATGCCATCCGCCACCTGCAGCACATCGGCCCCCGCCCGCTCGCAGACCTGGGCGACGGCGTTGATGAAGGAGATCTTCATCGAGAGGAAGGAGTTGGACGCGTGCTTGATGAGTTCGGCGCTGTTGATGTCGGTGACGACGATGGGCGCACCCAACGGTTTGTACAGCTCGACGAGCAGGTCCTTCGCGCGGGCCGATTCCACGCCGAGGACCACGCGGTCGGGCTTCATGAAGTCCTGGATTGCGGTGCCCTCCCGCAGAAACTCCGGGTTGGAGGCGACGTCGAAGGACTGCTTTTTCTTCAGGTAGGTCTTGATCGTGTGGGCGATCCACTTCCCGGTCTGGACCGGCACGGTGGACTTCTCCACCACGAGCCGGTAGCCGGGGAGGCATTCCGCGATGGACCGGGCGACGGTCTCCACGTAGGCTAGGTCGGCCTCGCCGGTGGCCTTCTGGGGGGTCCCGACCGCAATGAAAATGATCGTGGAGTTCGCCACGCCCTCCTTCAGCGACGTCGTAAACGTCAGCCGCCCCTCGCGCACCCCACGAGCCACCAGCTCCTCCAGCCCGGGCTCATAATAGGGCATGACGCTCTTCTTGAGGTTCGCGATGCGCTTGGCGTCATTGTCCACCATGACCACGGCATGTCCGAGGTCCGCGAAACACGCACCCGTCACCAACCCGACGTGCCCTGCCCCGACCACACTGATGTCCATCTCGTATCCTTGAGCGTGTGAACCCAATCGCGAATGGCTGCAGGAGAGAACGTGCTAGCGGGCACTAGTATAAATGATGCTGTACGCCCTTCGCAAGGAAAGCCTGCGCCTGCCTGCCGGCAGGCAGGCCGCGGCCGTCACGTCAATGGCGCCAGAAGGGACTACTCTGCGAGCCCAGCTTCGGCTGATGGTAGGCAGTCTTGGTATCGATCGGCATCTCGGGAAACGCCTTGAGCGTCAGCGTGAAGAACAGCTCCTCTCCGAAATCGCGGTCCACACGGTACACGAGCTCGGCGACCCAGTCGTGGAGGTCCCGGCGGAGCGTGTACTGGTACTCCCGCAGGGTGTTGAACCGCTTCGAGCTCCCCACGACCTCTTTCCAGTCGAAGCGGTGGAAGGTGCCGATCTGCCACTTCGGCGTCACCCGCCAGTCGAGTTCCACGACGTCCTCGGTCTTGTCGTTCTCCGAATAGCGGTGGCCGAGCCCGAGATACCACTGCCCTTCAGGGAGGAAGCTGATGCCAGACTGCGGCCCGGGCTCGAAGGCTCGCATCGACGGGGCGACCGGTGCCGAGATCTCCTGGGCATGCTGGGCATCCAACACACCTTGTCCGCCCACCAGCACCAGGTCGAAGTTCCACTGGTTGGCCCGGATGTCGGTGGTGGCTGGGTTGAAGGGTCCGCCCAGGACGTTCCAATCCGATTCCAACCGCATCCAGGGCCAGGGGTAGGTCTCCAGATCAAAGGACCAGTTGCCGATCTCCCCGCCGGACTTGTTGCCCGAGCCGTGGAACGTGTACGGGACGGAGATGAGGAACCGGCCCAGATCCACCCCCTCCCAACGCTTTCCCTTCAGATGGCGTGTCTGCAGCTTGTTCTCCAGCCCGAAGGTGAGCTGGTTCGTCGGCCCGCTGGCCGCCGCGAAGTTCAGGAGGCTGTTGTCCACCGTCGGCCGATGGACGTAGGCGTAGCTGACCGTCGGCGTCAGCACATGCCGCAGCAAGTTGAGGTTGAGGCCGAGCGCGTTGGTGACCACCGGAAAAATGCGGAAGAGTTTCAAGCTCGCGTCTCCCCCAACATTGGCCTGGCCGCTGAACACATTCCGGTCCCCCTGCTGCCGATCAACGGTCCCGCTCTGGATGTCCTTCGTATAGTAGGTCTGCCGGATGCCCGCCTTCGGGGTGACGAGCACGGGGCGGAACAGGCTCAGCGCGTAGCTGAGCTGCTGGAACCAGTCGACGCGGATGACGTCATCATCCAGCTCCGAGTGCGCCCGCTTGCGCTGGAAGTTGGCCACGTCCAACCGACTCTCCGAAAAGAGCTGGGTGTCGCCGATGCGCTGCTGCCGCACGTCGAAGGTCACCTCGGGAAGTGCCTCGTCCATGGTCTGGAACCGGTTCACCCGCTTGCGCACGAGGCCGGTCAGCGTGTAGTTCGGGTCATTGGTCACCATCGAGATGAAGCTTTCCGGCGCGTCGTCGTTGGTGAACTCCTCGCGGAACAGGAACTCCTTGCGGAAGTCTTCGTCGCTGTACTTCTGGAAGTCGGTGATGACCGTCGTGTCGGGCATCGGCTGCCAGCGGTGGCGCCAGAGGACACGGTAGCGCTGTCCGTTGGCCCCCTTGGGAAGCGAGTCGTTCGGCTTCTGCCGGTTCTTGAGGTCGTTGTAGTACAGCTTCAGGAGCCCCTTGCCGAACTGGTCCGATTGGAGCTCGTGGTCGGTGCCAACACCCCAGCCGAAGTGGCGCCGCCAGTCCAGCTTGGCGGTGCCCTTCTGGGTCAATCCAAGGAATTCCGACAGCTCGTACCGGTAGCCCATCAGCGCGAACTCACCCCAGGGCTTGCGTTTGCCGGGAATGAGGAAGAACGGCGACTTCCCGTCCGCGACGGAGAGCCAGGGGAGATAGAGGAACGGCACCTGCTCCACGAAGAGGGCGACGTTCTGGGCCCGCGCGAGCTTGTCATCGGCGAAGACCGTCACGCGGCGGCCGGCAAAGCGGAAGTGCGGCGGCTCCAGCTCGCAGGAGGGGATGTAGCCTGGGGTGACCTGGTAGACGCCTTCGGCGATGTGCTCGATGCTGCGGCCGTGCTGGTACCAGGGCGGCGTCGAGACCGTACCCTGCAGGAAGCGGCCCTTCTTGGTGTCCAAATTGTAGTGGACGAGCTCCCCGCGGAAGACCTGGGTCCCCTCCTCGAGGCGCACGCGGCCCTCCGCGTACACGTCCTTCGTGTCGGTGAAGAGGGTGGCGCGGTCGCAGGTGAGGACGGCGTTCTCAAAGCTCACCTCGACGTTCCCTTCGGCCACGGCGATCTTCCGGTTGGGCGAGACGCTCATCTGGTTCGCGTGAATCTGCACCGCACCCGCCGGCGGCCGCACCCGTGCGGCCGTCAGGGTGGGCCACCCCTCCTCCCCTGTCGCTGGCGATGCCGCGTCATCGGCGGGCGTCTCAACCGTCACAGGAGCCAACTGAACCGAGCCAGGGGTTGCAGGACTGGACGGAATGGCCGGACGCGGGGATGGCGTAACCTCGGTTGGCGCCGCTGGCGCAGACTGGGTCGGGGTCGGTCTCTCCCCCTCAGGCACTACCGCTGGGCTCGTCCGGATGACCTGGCGCTCGCGCGGCTTGCGCTTGGCGTCCTGTTCGGCTTCCCCGGCCCGCCGCTGGCGCTCCTCACCGCCCGCCCCGGCCTGAGTTGTGGGTGGGCCGGGGGGGCGGGCGTGTTGCAGCCGCTTCGATTCTTGGTCCCACGTCGCCTGCTCCTTCATCACCTGCCGGTCGAGCGCCTTGAGCTGGACGGCGTGCTTCCGCTGGGCGCGCTCCTCCTCGTCCAGCTGCCGCTTCAACGCTGCCAAGCGATCCGGAGTCACCTGGGTGAACGGCGAGGACGACTCGTCGCGGGCTCGAAGCAGCAGGTGATAGAGCGGCAGGTCGGGATCCTCGGGGGTGAGCTCGCGGATGAGATCGAGCGACCGCCGCGCGCTGGCGTAGTCGCCCCGCCGGAGTGCCGTGCGGACGTCATCCCAGTGGTGCCGCACGCGCTCGGCGAGCTCCGGGTCGGCCTGCGCAACCGTCTCCGCGGCGCGCACCGTGCCGGGTGTGCCGGCCAGCATGACGCCGCTCGGAGCGAACAGCGTCCAGGCGGTGAGACCACTGAGGAACGCGGCGCGGGCCACGCGGGCGGCAGGACATCCCGTGTCGGAAGCGACGGTGGTCTCGGTGCGCACGGAGATGGCGTCGTTAACGGTTGATGCGCTGGCGTCCGCCCGCCTCGGCGGCATGGCCAGAGACGGCGCCGGAGGGCTTCCACGCCTTCGCCTCGGGAGGCAGTTGCTCCCAGTCGTTGAGGAAGCGGTCGAGGCCGGCCTCGGTCAGCGGATGCTTGACCAGCGACTGGAGGACGGCGAAGGGCATCGTCGCCACGTCGGCGCCGAGCTTTGCCGAGCCGACGACATGGAGCGGATGGCGAATGCTCGCCACCAGGATCTGGGTGGAGAAAGCGTAGTTCGCGTAGATCGTCTTGATGTCCCGGATGAGCCCCATGCCGTCGGCGCTGATGTCGTCGAGCCGTCCGACAAAGGGTGAGACATAGGCCGCGCCCGCCTTGGCCGCCAGGAGCGCCTGCGAGGGGGAGAAGCAGAGCGTCACGTTGACGCGGATCTGTTCCTTCGAGAGCCGGCGCGTCGCCGCCAGGCCGTCCTGGGTCAGCGGACATTTCACGACGATGTGCGGGTGGAGCTTCGCAAACACGCGCCCCTCGTCCACCATTCCGGCCGCGTCGCGGGAGATGGTTTCCATGCTCACAGGGCCATTCACCGTTTCGCAAATCTCCTTCAGGAGCGGGAAGAAGTCGCGCCCCTCCTTGGCAACCAGACTCGGGTTGGTGGTGACCCCATCGATGGCTCCCCAACTGACAGCCTCTTTGATTTCTGTGAGGTTGGCGGAATCCAAGAAGATCTTCATCGCGAAACGCTCCCCCGATATTGGTGATGACGCAGATTCGCCTGGGAATAACTTCCTCTCGAGGAAGATGACGCAGATGAAATCAGTTCGTATCTGCGAAATCTGCTTCTCGGGGAATCCTTCTCGTGCAAATCTGCGTAATCTCCTCTCGTCCTTTATGTTTTGTTGTCCCAGACTAACACGGCCGCTCCGACAATGCCAGCGTAGTCTCCAAGCTGGGCGCGCACGATCCGGACCGCGCGCGCGGGCACCGCCATCGCCTCACGGCGCACGGTCAAGCGCATCGCCGGCGCGAAGAGCGACCAGTTATTCGCGATCCCGCCGCCGATCACCACGCGCTCGGGATTGCACAGGTTCACGAGATTCGCCACGCCGACGCCAAGGCGCGCCCCGATCTCCACCCAGACCGCCCGCGCGTGCGGGTCCCCCGCGCGAGCCGCCCGGCCAATCAGGCGAGGCATCAACCGTCCGCCGTGATCGCGGAGGAGTGTTCGCAGACGCTCCGAGCGCCGAACGGCTGGCCGCCCGAGCACCACAATGGCCGCCGTGCCCACGAGTGCCTCCAAGCACCCGCGCCGTCCGCAGCCGCAGCGCGGCCCGCGGGGATCGAGGACCATGTGGCCGGGCTCCCCCGCAGCACCAGAGGCTCCGCGGTAGAGCGAGCCGTCCAGGATCAGTCCGCCGCCGACCCCCGTCCCGAGCGTGAGACAGATGAGGTCATCGGCGCCGCGCCCCGCGCCGAAGCGCCACTCGGCGAGCGCAAAGCAGTTGGCGTCGTTATCCACGACACACGGGCACTGAAGCCGCCGCGCGAGCCACCGCGCGAGCGGGACCTCGCGCCACCCCGGCACGTTCACCATGGAGTGGATGATGCCGCGTGCTTCCTCTACCGGTCCGGGGGCCCCCACGCCAATGCCGGCGATCCGGCTCGCGCACATGCCAACACGACCGGTAAGCGAGGCAACCGCACGGACTACTCCATCGATGAACTGCGCCGGACGGCGGAGCTCCGCGGTCGGGAGCACGCGGACGGCGGCCACGCGCCCCGTCGGCTCCACGAGGCCTACTTTCACGGAGGTGCCCCCAAAATCAACGCCCACCGCCCACCGGCCCATCAGCGCACCTCACCCGGACGCTTCATCGGCGCCCCTCTCCGATATCAGATATCACGTTCGGAAGAACTCCCGCTGAGGATATCTGATACCCGCCTATCTGCTATCGGCCAACATTCGTCATCGCGGGCTCCAGGCGACCACGCGGTTCCTTCCCGCCTGCTTCGCCGCGTAGAGCGCCTGGTCCGCTCGGTCAATCAGCGCTTCGAGCGTGTCGCCGTGGTCCGGGAACGCCGCCAACCCGATGCTGACCGTCTGCGCCAAGAGCTCATCGTAAGCGCGGATCGGGTGCACCGCGACGAGCTGGGCGAACCGCTGGGCGATCGGCAGCGCCTGCGCCGGAGCCGTCTCGACGAGCATGAGCACGAACTCCTCGCCGCCGTAGCGGGCGATGAGGTCCACTTCGCGGAGGTTGTGCGCCAGGAGCCGCGCGACGTCGCGGAGGACGACGTCGCCGACCAGGTGGCCGTGCCGGTCGTTCTGCTGCTTGAAGTGGTCGAGGTCGGCCATGAGCAGCGTGCAGGAGAGGTCATAGCGCTTGGAGCGCGTCAACTCTTCCCTGGCCCGCTCCATGAAGTGCCGGCGCACGAAGAGACCGGTGAGCGCGTCCGTGATGGCAAGCGACTCCACCCGCTGGTAGAGCGTGACGCGGGCTAGCTGGAGCGAGAGCTGGTGCGCGACGATGGTCAGCGTCCGGACCTGGTCGTCAGGCAGTCCATCGGCGACCAAGACTCCCACCAAGTGCTGTTCGCGCCACAGCGGCGCCCACGCCAGGCGAAGAACGCCTGTCCCGCCGGCCGATGGGGCACTCGAGACCAGCGCCTCCTGGATGATGATTCGCTCCACATCGAGCAGCCCGTCGGCCTGTTCCTCCCGCATGCGCCCGTCCGTCCCGCGCACGGCCCGCAGGACGTGGGGTGGTGCGCTGGAGAGGTCGATGAGGCGCAGGCCGCTGGCGCTGAGCAAGCGGGGCGCGATATCCAGCGACGCGGCGAAGAGCTCCTTCACATGCATCGCCCGCGACGTTTCCTTCGTCACGTGGTAGAGATCGGTGATCTGGGTTAGCTGTGCCTCCATCTGGCTCGTCGAGCACTGCAGCGAGAGGAGCGACCGGGCCGCTTCGGAGAACTTGGCGAGGCGCGCGGCCTCCTCATCCTGCCGCCGCTTGACGGTCTGCGCGTCCCGCAGGCGCTGGGCCGCCAGCAACCAGGGTGTCGCGCCCAACGCCGCCAGTTGAAGCCAGCCGGTCCATGCAAGCAGCGTGTCAGACTCGGTGGCGATGAACGTCAGGGCGGTCACGGCGCTCAGTATCGCCGTGTAGCGGCGCGCCCAGTAGAGGCCGGAGATCATGGCCGCGAGCCAGACGGCGAGGACAACAACAACCATCAACACGCTACCCTGAGTCCGAAGTCCGACGTCCGAAGTCCATCGCCAAGGCCGCCCCGCTCCAAGACGTTGCTTCGGACTTCCGACCACCGACTTCGGACTGACGTGGCGATCATGAAGCGCACACGAGGTTGCGGCCGTTTCGCTTCGCCTCATACAGCCGCTGGTCTGCAACGCGGATGAGTTCCAGGTCCACCTGCGCGTCGTCGGGAAACGAGGCGACTCCTACCGAGACGGTCACTGACCTGGCCGGACCGGCTGAGCGCGTTCGATCCCCGGTACGCGCACGAGCGCTCGCGCCGCCCGTCACGCGCCGCTCCACCTGCCGCCGGATCGCCTCCGCCACATCGCTCGCCTGGTGGCGGGCCGTGCGGGGCAGGAACACCACGAACTCCTCGCCGCCGTAGCGCGCCGAGAGCCCGCCGGGTAGCACGACCGCGCGGAGGATGTCGGCGATATCCTTCAGGACCAGATCGCCGGCGGTGTGGCCGAAGGCGTCGTTGTACGACTTGAAGTGGTCGACGTCCACCATGAGGACGGAGACCGGCTCGCGGCTGCGGACCGCGCGTGAGAGCTCCCGCGCGAGCTGCTCGAGGAACGGGCGCCGCAGCAAGAGGCCGGTCAATCCATCGGTCAGGGCCAGCTGCTGCGTCTGCGCGAAAAGCCGGGCGTTGGTCATCGCCGCCGAGACCAGGTCGAGGAGGATGTCGAGGAACCGCAGGTCGTCCTGGTTGTAGGCGGCGCTCTGTGGGCTGTCCAAGCGCAGGACGCCGGAGGGGCGCTGGCCCAGCATGAGCGGGCAGGCGATGACCGAGCTGATCTCACGCTCGGGCGACACGGCGAGCGTGAACCGGAAATCCCGCCGGACGTCGTTCACCAGCAGCGGGCGGTGGGTGCGCAGGACGTGGCGGTCGAACTGGTCGCCGTGCTTGGCGCGAATGCTCACAGCCGACTCGCGACGCTTTGACGCGAAGAGCGAGAGCTCCTGGCGTTCCGAATCCACAAGGAAGATGAGGCAGACGTCCGACTTGCCGATGAGGGAGAAGGCGCGCTCCACTCCGAGCGCGGCGATCGCGCCCAAGTCGGTCAAATGGCTCAGCTCATCGGCAATGGTCTGTAGCTGGGTGTACCGGGAGAGCTTGCGCTGAAGCGCGTCCCGCGTCTGGACGGACGCCGCGATGGCCTGCTCTTTGACGACGAGTTCCTCGCCAAGGTCCTCCACTGCTTGTTGAAGCCGGTGGAACGCTCGCGCGCGCCGGGCGCGCTGCCAGGCCGCCGCCGTCGCGAGAACTGCCAGTGCTCCGACGTCCAGCGCCAGCGCGACGTCCAGCCGGGCCGCCCACGCCCAGACGAGGCACCCGAGGACCGCCAGGCTGAAGAGGGCGCCGGCGCCGACCGGATAGAGGACCCCGGCGTACGCGGCGAGGGCGACGGCGATGAGGCCCAGCGTGTGCAGCGGCTCAAGCGAAGCACCAATGATGATCCCCCGGACGAGCAGGACGCACACCAGGGCCAGCGCCGCCGCCACAGTCCAGCGGATGGCGGTGTCGGCGGCGGGGGTCGCAGCGTCCATCAGTGGCGAAGTGGCTGAGTGGCGAGGTGGTAAAGCGGGATCCGGAGATTGGGCCCCTGGCCACTGAGCCACTTTGCCACTCAGACGATTGCGGCCTCGGTGCTCACGTCGAAGAAGTGCGCCTTGCCCATGTCGAAGACCAGGTCAATGTCCTGATTCACTTCGGGCCGGTCATGTGGGCCGACGCGGGCGATGATCGGATGCTTCCCCGCCAGGAGATGGAGGTACACTTCGGCGCCCAGCGGCTCGACCAGCTCGACCGACGAGGTCACGACGCAGTCCTTCGGGACGTCCGTGATGAAGAGCTTATCGTACAAATCCTCCGGCCGGATGCCGAAGATGATGGGCTTGTGCTCATACGCGGAGAGGCGCGCCGTCATCTCGTCCACGATGCGTAGGCGCAGCGTCTCGTCGGTGAAGAAGAGCCCTTCGGCGGAGCGGACGATCTTGCCAGCCAGGAAGTTCATGGGCGGCGAACCGATGAAACTGGCGACGAACTTGTTGGCGGGGTGGTCGTAGATGGTCAGCGGATCAGCGACCTGCTGGATCACCGACTTGTCCATCACGACGATGCGGTCGCCCATCGTCATGGCCTCGATCTGGTCGTGGGTCACATAGATCATCGTCGTCTGCAGCCGCAGGTGCAGCTTGCGAATCTCCGTGCGCATCTGCACCCGCATCTTCGCGTCGAGGTTCGAGAGCGGCTCGTCGAAGAGGAAGACCAGCGGTTTGCGCACGATCGCCCGCCCCACGGCCACCCGCTGGCGCTCGCCGCCGGAGAGCTCCCGGGGCTTGCGGTTCAAGTACGGCTCGATGCTGAGGATGGCCGCCGCGTCCCGGACCCGCTGGTCGATCTCCTGCCGGCTGTAGTGGCGCAGCCGCAGGCCGAAGGCCATGTTGTTGAACACCGTCATGTGGGGGTAGAGCGCGTAGTTCTGGAACACCATCGCGATATCGCGGTCTTTCGGGGGGATGTGGTTGACGAGCTTGTTGCCGATCCAGATTTCGCCGCCCGTCGCCTCTTCGAGGCCGGCCACCATGCGCAGGAGGGTGGACTTCCCGCAGCCGGAGGGGCCGACGATGACGAGGAACTCGCGGCTCTCGACGCTGAGGTTCGCGTCCTTCACGGCGGCAACGCCGCTGGGATAGACCTTGGACACGTTGCGCAGGCTGACCTGGGCCATTAGCGGGAGTGCGGTCGGAGCATCCCACCACCTGGTTGCCCCGCCGCACGGCGGGGCTGGCTTCGCGACGCGGGCTGCCGCAGGCCGCCCCAAACAGGTGGCGGGATCATCGACGCCCGGAGTAGCTCAGGAGCCTGGCCAGCATGGCCTGCATCTCCCGGCGGTGCGCGATGAGGTCGATCAGGCCGTGATCGAGAAGGAACTCCGAGCGCTGGAAGCCGTCGGGCAGCTTCTGCCGAATGGTTTGCTCGATGACGCGCGGGCCGGTGAAGCCGATGAGCGCCTTGGGCTCGGCGATGATGAGGTCGCCCAGCGTCGCAAAGCTGGCGAGCACCCCGGCCATCGTGGGGTGCGTGAGCACGGAGAGGAAGAACCCGCCTTGCTCGTCGTAGCGCATGAGCGCTGCCGAGGTCTTCACCATCTGCATGAGGCTCAGCACCCCCTCCTGCATTCGCGCGCCGCCGCCGGAGCCGGACACGATGATGAGGGGCAGCTGCTGCTCGGTGGCGCGCTCGATGGCGCGCGTGAGACGCTCCCCCACGACCGAGCCCATCGACCCCATCATGAAGCGGGAGTCGGTGATACCGATTACCGTCTGGTATCCGTCCAGAAGGCCTGTCCCGGTCACGCAGGCGTCGGACATGCCGCAGGCGCGCTGCGCCTCTACGAGCTTCTCGGCGTACGGTCTGGGGATGGTGAAGGTCAGGGGGTCGACGGGGGCAAGCTCCGCATCCCACTCCTCGAATGTCCCCTCATCCAGCGTGAGCTGGAGCCGCTGGGCCGCGGTGAGGGAGAAGTGGAAGTCGCACTTGGGGCAGACGCGAAGGTTCTCTTCCAGCGCCTTGTTATAGATGAGCTGGCCGCAGGACTCGCACTTCGTCCAGAGGCCGGCGGGGATGTCGCGCTTGGATCGGCGCGCGAGACTGGGATGGCGCTTGCTGAACAACTTCATCCCACCACCTGCGCCTCACGGCGGCCTGTCGCGAAGACCCATGAGGCCGCCGCGACGAACACCACGTAGCTGGCAAGAGCGATTGGAATGGTTCCCTTGGTCATGGCTCTGTTCGCGGCTCCGCCAACGGCGGAGCCGGCGCGGGTGGTGGGCTCACCTGATCACACCTCGTGAGGTTGCGTCTTCGACCAACCGACTGCGCGGCAACTCGTTAGGGGAAACACGGGAACAATTATGTTAACACAGCGGGCCAGCAACCGTCAATCATCCCACCGCCTGGGTGTTGGCCGCAGACCAGCATCGCCTCGCTGGCTTTTCCGCACCGTGAGCGACGCGGGCTGCCTACGGCAGCCCCACCCAGGTGGTGGGATCAGGCCAATGGCGGAACCAATGGGTTGATCGCCAACCCGGACGGAACCTTCGGGTAGAAATAGGTGGACTTCGGCGGGAGCGTCAGCCCCTGGGCGGCGACGTCGTAGACGTCGGCGAGCGGAATGCCGCGCAGCAGCCACACCGACTCGTGGAGCCCCACCACGCGATTCGGCGGGGTGGGGCGTTCCTCGACTCGGCTTTGCCTCGCTCGGGACTGTGGTGAGCGAGCGAAGCGAGTCGAACCACGGAATCCTGAGTCCTTCGACTCACGTTGCTCGCTCCCCGGCCCGCCCTCCGCGACTCGATTGGCCGGGGCGGGCGGGATCCCGAGCGAAGTCGAGGGACGAGTGCCGCCATCGTTGGGACGAGTCGAGGGACCGCCGTCCAGCTCCCCGATCACCTTGCGGGCATCGGCCGCGTACCGGATCGTAGCGCTGTTGAAGCCGAGGCCCGGCAGGAGGAGGTCGTGCAGGAGCGAAACGTCGAGGCGGGCGACCGGCTTGGGGACCGGCGATGTCTGGAGCCACCGCTCCAACCGGTCCGACGGAACCGTCAGCCGGTAGAACACCCGTCCGTCCGACCAGCCGAAGCGGCCGGGAGCGCGCTCGCCGTCCAGCCAGCGGGTGAGAGCGGCTAGATCCAGCACCGGCTCAGCCACGCACAGGCTACCGAGTGCCTCCACCTCGAGCCGGCGCCATGAGGAGACGACGCGGTGGATGGGCCGCACGATGAGCGAGGGCTCCTCCATCGACGCGAAGTAGGCCATCAGCGCGCCATGGCGGCTGCGCCGGCTGTAGGCGACCTCGAAGCGGTGGTGGCCGTCCGCGATCAGCACCGCCGAACGCTCGAGCGCCGCCGTCACACGCTGAATGACCGCTGGATCAGTCACCGCCCAGAGCCGGATCTCTTCGCCGCCCAGCGAGCCGGCGGCGTCCGGTGCTGCGGCCGAGCAGCTCCGCAGCAGCGCCTGGATGGCTCCCCCCTCATCGGGATACACCAGGAAGATCGGCTCCAGGCTCGCCGGCACGGCGTCCAAGAGCTTCGTGCGGTCCTCCTTGGGAGCGTCCAGCGTCTTCTCATGGCGCAGGACCGCGCGCTCGATGGGCTCGGTGAACTCAAGGAGGGCGAGAAAGCCCAAGCGCGATCGGGACTCGCCGTCTGACTGGAAGCGGTGGTCGATGAGATAGAGCGCCGGGGTAGGGTCGCGGCGCAGGATGCCCTGCCCCTGCCATGCGGCGAAGTCGCGGGCCGAACGGGTATAGCGGCTGTCGGTCGGGGTATCGGCGGCCGACTGCTTGCCGAGAATCAGGCGGACGACGTTGTGGGGCGAGCGGGCGTAGAGCTGGTCCTGCTCCTGCGCGTCAATCACGTCATAGGGCGGTGCGAGGACGGCGCTGAGACCGCCGACGCGCGAGGGGTCGTAGCGCAAGGCGCGAAAGGGGCGGACCGTCGCCATGGCTAAGAGACAAAGCTCCCCGCTAGTGGCGAAATGGCAAAGTGGCAACGTGACATGACCAGTGCACTCACCATACGTACGGGGGCTTCTTCCCTCGGCCACTCAGCCACTTCGTCACGTTGCCACTCTCAGTGGGTGTGGCCCTTGTGGGCCGCAGCCACCGGGATGACGACGTCGCTGATACAACACGGTACCCACACCGCGAGCACGATGATGGCGAAGACGGGAAAGATGTCCTGGACGTCCGTCATCCAGGAGGTGAACCCGAAGGACACCAGGTAGAGCAGCGACGCGGCACTGCTGACGAAGACGTGCGCGCCGTGCGAGAAGAGGTGGCTGCCGCGGAGACGGCTCTCCGCCCAGAACCCGCCGAGGATCCCCAGCGCGAGGAACGGGAAGAACAGCTGCGGCTCCTGCACGAGGCAGATGTGCCACTCCATCGGCTGGCCGAGCAGCCGCCCGCCCACATACGGGAAGACGTAGTCGCTCAGCCCGCAGGGGAGGATCGTCCCCCAAGCCCCCACCCACACCGCCCGGAGGGCATGGCGCTCGTAGCGCCAGAAGAGCGAGGTCGTCGCGATGGAGGAGAGGCAGATGTGGAGCGGGTGGAAGAGGTGGAAGCTTGCCCGTGCTTGCCGACAGAGGAGCTCGGCATGGCCGCTCGCGAGGTGCTGGGTCCCGAACCACCACACCGCCGCCATCGAGATGAGCGAGCCGACGAGGGTGTACGGGAAGTGGTGCGCGAACTCGTTGGCGATGAGGTTCGAGCGTCGTGACATCAGCCTTACTCCGACTTCGGCCATCGCCGTCCGAGCCACACGCCCAGGGCCGCGCCCAGCGCGTTGGCCGCCGCGTCCCGCCAATCCGCCGAGCGCCACGGGATGAACCCCTGGATCAGCTCGATGAGAAGGCCATAGCTAGTGGCGTACATCCAGGCCAACCGCCCGTACTCGCGCGCTGTGAGCCCCGCCGCGCGCAGCGAGCCGACGAGCAACCAGGCGAAGAGCAGATACTCGCAGAGATGGACCACCTTGTCAAGGTGCGGGACCGACGGCCCCTCAGGAACGGGGATGACGGACAGGACGAAGATGCCCGCCGCATCCGCGGCGGCCGCCCAGCCCCACAGGCTACGTCTTGCCGGTGGATGAGGAGCTTTTACCGTCAGAGGAAGCGGAGGCAGGTTGGTCCTTCTTCTTTGCGTCTTGGTCCTTCTTCTTTGCGTCGCGGTAGCTCTTGCTCCGGTAGTCGGTGATGTAGAACCCGCTGCCTTTAAAGAGGAAGCCCGAGCCGCTGCCCAGCAGCCGCTTCAGCCGCCCGCCGCATTTGGGGCACTTGACGATCGGCTTGGCGGTGATGGACTGGAACGCCTCGTGCCGCTTCTTGCACTTCGCGCACTGATATTCGTATGTCGGCATGTTTCCGTTGGCCTGTTGGGCCCGTTGGCCCGTGAGCCTGTTGAACGAGTCAACAGGCTCACGGGCAAAACGGGCTAACGATTCTTCAGCACGTCCTTCAGCTTGGCAAGAAATGCGCGACGCGCCGGGTACGCATCGTCTCCGAGCGCGCGGCCCAGCTCTTCCACCGCCTTGCGCTGCGTCCCGCTGAGTTGCGCCGGTGTCTCTACCACCACTCGCACGAGGAGGTCGCCCGCTCGCCCGTCGTGCACGTCGGGCAGCCCCTTGCCCCGCACCCGGAACACCGTGCCGCTCTGGGTCCCTGGCGGGATCTTCATCGACACCCGGCCGTTCATCGTGGGCAGCTCCACCTCGGCGCCCAGCGTCGCCTGTACCGCGCTTGCCGGGTACTCCAGGATGAGATGCGTCCCTTCCCGCTGGAACAGCGGGTGCGGTGTCACGGCCAGATGCACGTAGAGATCGCCGCGGGCCCGCAAGCCCGCCTCGCCCTCGCCGGAGAGCCGCAGCCGCATGCCGGACTCAACACCGGGCGGCACCTTGACCTCGATCTTCCGTTCGACCGACACGCGGCCGCTCCCCCGGCAGGCCGGGCAGGCCTTCTTGACCATGCTGCCCTGCCCGCCGCACCGGGTGCACGTGCGCGCGATGACCATGAACCCGGCCGACTGGCGGATCTGCCCGGTCCCGCGGCAGGTCGCACAGGCCGCGCGCTCGCCGCCCCCGCCGCGGCACTCCTGGCACAGCTCTCGCCGCGGCACGGTGACCGTCTTCGTCGTCCCGCGGGCGGCCTCCTCGAACGTGAGCGGCAGCTCCATCTCAAGGTCCGAGCCGCGGCTGCCTCGGCCAGACCGAGCACCGCCCCCGAGCCCGCCGAAGAGCTCCTCGAAGATCGACCCGCCGGACCCCAGGTCCTGGAAGATGCTCGAGAAGTCGGCGTTGCGGAAGATGTCCTCGGTCGAGTAGCGCTGGTCAAAGCCGGTGTGGCCGTACTGGTCGTAGACCGAGCGCTTCTGCGGATCAGAGAGCGCCGCGTAGGCCTCGGAGAGCTCCTTGAACTTCTCCTCGGCCTCCTTCTTCTGGTCCGCGGGAACGCGGTCAGGGTGGTACTTCAGCGCCAGCTGGCGGTACGCCCGCTTGATCTCATCAAGCGTCGCGCCCTTCTGCACACCGAGAATTTCGTAGTAATCCCGTTTGGTAACCGGCATGTCTATTCTTCTTCGCGACTTCGCACTTTAGCTAGTAGCTGCTCCCGCTCCATTGGACTTAGCTCACTGAGTAGTCGCGAACAGTGTGCGACACGAAGTTTGCTTCGAGCCTCGCGTAACGCCGTTGAATCGAACCCCGAAGTTTCGAACACTCCCGTGACTTTATCCCAATGTCGGTACGCCGCCTCTTCGGGGAATGGTTCAGCTAACAGTTCGCGTACCCGACCGAAGACTTTTCCGCTATAGGTGGACGTGAGATTATTGCAGACTTCCTGGCAGGAGTGTGAGGCCGTTGGACAAGTAAGGTAAGCTCTCCTCCCGCCCCAAGCGCTTTTCGAATTCCGCGAGATGCCTTCGCGCTGCTGTCAGCTCGTCAGGCTCTTGTGACATCACATCACAGCATAGAGCTGGTCCCTCTGTCATGAAACCAGCACCTCCACAGGGAGGTATTTGACGGTGCGATGCCGACCCGGCAGGAAGTTCAGTTTCTCAAATCCAATCACTTTTCCGCGACGGTTCTTCACCAGCACGACTTCCTCGCCGGTCTCCTCGCAGGCGTATTCATGCTTGGGATCGCTAAACCACACATTGAGGGTGTTGCCGTGCGAATCGTAGTCGACCCTGATTTTCTCCATCACCCCCCCTTGCGTGATCGGCTACGTCTCAAGCGTGAGGAGACCTTTCCGAAAATCAATGGCAAGGCGGCAGTGCCTCAAGAAACTCAACCCCAGCAACCCGTCAACCAAACTGCGTTGCGGCAGATCGTGGCAGAGGACCTGAACCCGACTAATTGGAGTGCCAAGCACCGTCATGCGCTTCACAGTCAGACGGGGGGCCGTCTCCATTCCACTTCCCGTCATGAACCGCACGCGCTCACGGCTCCTCGCCGGATCCAACCCCAGGAACTCGGCAACCTGCCAAGGGATGACCGTGCAGGAGGCACCGGTATCGAGGGCCATCCGGACATCAGCCATCCGGCCATTTCTTCCTTCCAATTTGGCCTCCACTGCGAGCAGATGGACGCGAGGGTCAAACACCTGCTGACCCATACGTCAGCTTTTCCAGAGGAAGACGACCACAAGTTTCTCAGGAATCTTCCCTGTATAGGTGATGCAAACTTCCTTACTCTTGATATCGGCGAGGCGGTCGTAAATCTCATCACGATTCTTGCTATGCGCCACCAGCTTCCCCTTGACGGGCCGCGTCAGCTGATCCGCCGTCACATGGGTCAGCAGCAGCCACTCCTTTGGATAACGCCTCTTCAGCACCGAAATCGTCTGCACCCGCTCACCCATCGCCTACCCTCTCTCCTCTCAGAGATTCTCGTCAGGGTGTCAGACACTTTTCCCGCCTTGGCAAGTGTCTGACACCTCCCCTTCTCTACTTCGCCGGACGGTACAGCGCGCCGATCACCGTGCCGGCCAGCACGGTCTCCGTGACACCGCCGATGAGCCAGTTGACGATGAGCGACATCGGGTAGGGATAGATGACCGCGTTCATCAGACTGCAGGGCAGCATCAGCAGGAGCCCGATGAGGACCCCGAAACGGAAGCCCTGCCCCGCACCCCCCTTCCCCGCCTCGTACCCCTTGGCGTACACGAGCGTCAGGAGTGCGGCCAGGGTGAGCTGGGCCGCGAACATCAGCGGCATCATCGACTCCATCTGCGCCGCGGGCCGCCACCAGGCCGCGTGCGCCTTGTAGAACTTGCCCAGCCAGACCTGATGGATGAGGAGATCCGACGCAAAGATGGCGACGAACGCCCCGAGTGTCGCCTGCGCCCACCGCTTAAGATTCATTCCCCTCTCCTTCACATTAACACCAGTGGACTCGAATCCCGCGCTCGACCATACGAGATTGAAAAACCTCCTTGAGCCATGGGTCTCTAGCCGCTAGCGTCCCTCCGCTATGAATCTGAACGCCCAAACTGTAATTGCTGGGGAGGTCGTTACCGTCGGAATGCACGAGGGTCATGCCACTCCCGGAGGCCAAGGGAAAGTTCTGCTCTTGTAACTCCGTACCACTCCTCGAACGCTCTGGGATATCGTCATGAGATATCGGCCAGCGGTGCGGATCGACAGCATACAAACCTGCCGTATGAATGGCATGGCGGTTTCAAGTTCCTAGCGCAAGAGGGACGTTGTGAAACGCTTCGCTCGGTGTCTTCCAGTTGAGCACCTTGCGTGGGCGACCGTTCAAGAGGTCCTGGACATGCGTGAT
>OBEQ012050887.1_pt1 | contig 27560 bp, 28 predicted proteins | sample 1670901 | NCBI WGS metagenome assembly OBEQ01 (sample SAMEA104232315, study PRJEB22302) | groundwater metagenome | biome: forest; feature: aquifer; material: groundwater | place: USA | collected 2011-08-07 | depth 5.4 m
GAAACCGAAAACCGGCAACAAAACAGCCAGTAAAAGAAGCGCAGAGATTGAATGCGTCCGAATTCTCTTGTCTTTCACGAAACCGAAAACCGGCGACAAAGCAGCCAGTAAAAGAGGCGCAGAGATTGAATGCGCCCGAATACTCTTGTCTTTTACGAAACCGAAAACCGACAATAGGACAGCCAATAGAAAAATCGTGAGGATTGATCGTGTCGGCATTCTTCGGCATTCTTTTGTTATTGCGCCAACAAATTAATTTCAAAGATAGGAAGCAGTAAACTTAATACAATAAAACAAATTCCGAGCCCTACCACCAAAATAAGAATAGGCTCAAGCAGCGTTGTCACCACTTTCAATTTTTGATCCATTTCTCTTTCGTAAAATTGTGCCACGCGTTCAAACGCCGTATCCAAACTTCCGGTTTCTTCACCCACCGATAAAAACGTAACTGCAAGTTCCGGAAAAAGGCGCGCATCCAGCAAACATTCGCTCAGCGTAGACCCTTCTGCAACCCGTTTTGAAATTTGGCGAAGCGCCTTTCTGAAATTGGAATCTGAAACAACTGTCTCCGAAATGCGGATCGATTCAAGAATGGGTACACCGCTTTTTAATAGAAGTGCCCACGTTCGCGCAAGCGGCACAAAATCCGCCAAAAAAAGAAGGGACCTCATAAAGGGAATACGGCGTGTTAGCCGCGAGACAACGGACATTTTCTGTTCGCGCGTCAGGCGCCGCCAGAAAAAATATCCAGCGATCAAAAAAGCAAACAAAATAATTCCAAAACCGTGCGTAAAAAGCGAGCTCATCCAGAGTAAAATTTTAGTCGGCAAAGGAAGCGGATGATCCCACGTTTCAAAAAAAACCATCAACTTCGGAATAATAAATGTCATGACAAAAAAAACGGTCAAAAGCCCAAACACCGTCACAAAAGCGGGATACACCAGCGTTGACACAATTTTAGATCGCAGTTCTGCCTCCGCTTCAAACGTTTTGGCAAGTTCCGAGAAAATAAAATCCAATTTTCCGCTCGCCTCTCCCGCCTGCACTGCTCCTGAAACCGTCGCCGGGAAAATCATCGGGAAATTGGAAATGGCTTCCGAAAGTTTAACGCCAACTTGGATATCTTTTGAAATTTGATCAAGCGCATTTGCGAGAACTGGATTTTTGACTTGTTTCCGGATTAATTCCAAACTTTTTAAAACCGGAAAGCCGGAAGAAAGCAAAACAGAAAAATGGTCAAATATACCGGCTAATTCGCGGGCAGATACTCCGGTGGACGGCAAAGTGCTGCGGAATTTCTTGAAAATGGGTTTCTCTTTTTTCTCCGGGCGGCTTTTCTCAAGCTCAATCGCCATGGGAAAATGGCCCTGAGCAAATAATTGCTGATAGGCGTGGCTTTCGGATTCTGCTTGAATCGTGCCGTGAACGATCTCGCCACGATTATTCTTGGCTTGATATCTAAACGCTTGAATCATGCAGCGATTTAGGTTAATTCAACCTTTAAATCAAGAAGCTCTTGGTCTGATTTCATCTCGGGCGGAAATGGCGGGAATGGGGACAATTTGCCAAGCGTTTCGATCACAAGAGAACGCCCCGCCGGATTCAATCCATGATCTTTTACCAACCGCTTGAGCGTCAACTTGCCGTCTTTCTCAATGATGAGGAAAAGTTCCACGGAAATCGGATAATCTCCGAGATCGTGCCTCAATTTAAGCGCATCCGAGACTGCAGATTGAACCATCTCGCGGTATTGGCGCCTTGCGTGATGCGCTGGTGAAATGTAAGCATTATCCTCCAAAACCGGTTCCTCATGGGCCTTGACAGATTCGGGAGAGGCAGGAGCAGCCTGTGCTTTCTCTTGTTTCTTCTCAGATTTCTTATCGGACGTTGAGACAGACTCATCTGCATACGCATTCACGTTACCGCGATAGGGAAGCGCACGAATACCTGAATCTTTTGACGGAAAATAAACGGGCCTTTCCTTCACCGGAGATTCATAATATGGTTTGTCATTCATCCGCAAAAAGCCTTGGGAACTTGAGGTTTCTCCTTTTAAAAAGTCGTGGCCGCCGACTTTATTGAAATCAATAAAATCGCTTGTGTTTTTATCAAGATACTTCCGCTCTTCGAGCGAATCCGTTTTCCCCGAAATAATGTGAGGCGTTAGGAAAACAACGAGCTCTGTTTTATTAAAATCATTTGATTCAGTGCGAAATGCAGCGCCAAGCCAAGGAATATCGCCCAGAACTGGAAATTTCTTTCTTATTTTTGCAGTTTTATCCTGAATCAAGCCTCCCACCACAACGGTCGTATCATCTTTTGCAATCACGGTTGTTTCGAGCGTTTGCGACGTTACAATCGGAACCTTAGTGCAATCAAAAGCCGTGTTACTTCCCTGCGCAACGCATTGAACCGTAAACGTCCCCCCATTGGTACTGACTTCGGGTTTTACTTTGAGCACTACATTTCCGTCATCAGAAATGGTCGGAACGATAGATAACGTAACACCAACATCAATAAATTTAATCGTGTTTGACGTTTGGCCCGCCGTTGTCGAAAGAGTCGTGGTCCCTTCGTTGTAAGGCTGTTTGGTCGCAACGGAAAGTTTTGCTTCTTCGTTATTAAGACACATGAGGCGCGGGCTTGAAAGAATGTTGGTCTTGCCGATATTTTGTAAAATATTCAAAACAGATTGAAATTTATCCTTTCCGCTGACTCCCAGCGTAAAGGTACTCAGAGTACCTCCGCCCAAAGTCGAACTGGGCGCAGAAATCGTTTGCGCAGGACTGATTGTAAAATTCCTGGTACTGGCTATTTTAATTCCCACATAAGTCCAGTCAATGCCATAACGAAATGCGTCATAGAGTTGGACTTCAACCACTTTTGCTTCAATCAAAACTTGCAAGGGACGCGCATCAAACGATTCAACAATTCCGCTGACATGTTCCACAATCGCTTTCCGGTCCGTCACGCTGATCCGATTCGACCTTTTGTCAATTTTCAGAATTCCGACATTGGTCGTCAAATAATCCTTAATTTCATCGCCCACATCCGCCGCTTTTGCGTATTTCAAAATAAATGTTTTCGTAAACAGCGGCTGGTCAAATTCCTGAACCGTTCTATGAATTTCATTAATCACTTCCTGAAGATCCGTTGCAATGATCGTGGCTGTTTTTTCATCGATGGCAATTTTTCCGGCCGGGCTTTTCATTTGCTGTACGAGCTGGCTCATGGTTTGTGGATTCGCGTACTGCAACTTGAATATTTCCGTTACCCGCTCATCTTTGAAAGGTTTTCCGTATCGAGAAACAAATTCCTTGTTGGACATGACCGTAATAATTCCGTCTTTTTCATCATAGGCAAGCCCGAGCGTTTGCACAATGGTATCCAGCGCCCGCCTCACTTCCACGTCCTGCATGTAGAGTGTCACGTCTCCGCGAACGTCGCGGCCCGCCACGATGTTCATACCGCTTCTTTTTGCGATGATTTTAAGCACATCGAGCACATTGACGCCTTTTAATTCGAGTGTAATCCGATCAGAAACCCCGCCGGTCGTCTTGCTGCTTGCTTGAATTTGCTGCGCGCTGTCGGAAGGACCCGCACCATAATTTGGTAGTGCATCTTCCTGATGAAAGGAAGACGGGTCATCAACATTATTTTGATCGGAAAAAGATATTTTTGAATCCAATGAAAACAGCAGCAGAAATAATAAAAACCATGAAACCAATCGGCTTCTTTTCATCATAATGTCTCCTCTATCGTCACTTCAATTTGTTGTCCTGAGCAATCCAACATAACACTGTGCGAATCAACGTTTTTGACAGTCACTCCTTCAATGACTTCGCCCGCTTTTGCAAAATAAGTTTGTTTGCCCGCTTTGCTGTTAAACAAAGCCTCGTTTTCCGAACCGGTTACGATTCCCGTCAGAGAATACTTTGACTTAAACTCATCGCAGAGAGAACGCGCCGGTGCGGCGGCTTTTTGTTTCACAATCCCAAACACCGAATGGCTGTTAATCACTTCCTGATAAGAAGCGATATCTTTCAGTTCCGGTAAAACTTGCGCCGGGCCCAAATTGCGTTCTGATGCAACATCTTGAATGCGACGGATGTAAAACGGTGTCGTTAAAATAAGGATAACCAAATAAACGATCAAAATTATAGCAATGATTGAAAGCAAACGCCCGAATTTTTCTGGCCACGAAGTACCTTTCAAAAAACCTTTTGCCATAGAATTCAAAGAAACGGGTCTCATTTCACGAATATTTGGTAGCGCCATGTGCACCGGCGATTTCTCCGACGGCCTGCGATTTACGGACTATCATTTCGATATTCTGCCTAAAATAACGCCACTGCCTGCCGATTTTGACACCGGGCAGCATACCGCGCTGCGTCAACCGATGAATGGTCATCTCGCTTACTTTAAAGTAATCCGCCACTTGCCTTAAGGTCATCACCTCTTCAGTATGGTTCATCATATCACTTAAAATACCCTTTTCCTTTACCTATCAATATCGATCTTTATGATACTTTACTTAACTGAACGGCCGCTTTCAAAAAATGGAACGTTCCTTATGGATGCTCACGAGAAATCCGATTGCCAAAAATGACGTTACAAGAGAGGAACCGCCGTAACTCACAAGCGGCAGAGTGATTCCGGTGATGGGGGCTACGCCAATCGTCATGCCGATATTGATTGCCATCTGAAAAAGAAACATGGACGTGATTCCGGCCGCAAGAATTCTTGCCCGCTGATCCGTTGTTCTTTCCATAATTTGAATGAAATAACCAATTAAAAAACAAAACAGAAGAACTAAAAGCAGCGATCCAAAAAAACCAAATTCTTCGCCGATCACACAAAAAATAAAATCGGTGTGATGTTCAGGAACAAAATCAAGCTGCGTCTGGGTTCCGTGAAGCCATCCCTTTCCGATCAAACCACCTGAGCCAACCGCAATTTTTGATTGAAGCGCCGTGTATCCCGACCCGAGCGGATCCGCATTTGGATTTAAAAATACAAGAAGCCTTTTTTGCTGATAGGGTTTGAGCGTAAACCAAAGAAACGGCAGACTGGTCAAACCGACTAGAAAAATGCTGATGAGATAACGCAGCCTGATTCCCCATACAAAAAGCATTCCAAGAAGCATCGGAATAAAAAGAATTGCCGACCCTAAATCCGGCTGCTTCAAAATTAAGACAAACGGAATCATCACGAGCATTGCGCCCATTAAAAAACTTCTCTTCTGCCCCATCCATTTCGTCCGGTCGGATAAAAATTGAGCGAGCACCAAAACCGTGGCCAGTTTACAGAATTCGGAAGGCTGGAGTGCGAAAAAACCGAGCACAATCCACCGCTGCGCTCCGTGCCGCGTGTGGCCATACAGCAAAACCAGCACCAAAAGCATGATTGAAAATAAATAAAAAAGATACGACAGATTCAAAAATTTCCGGTATCCCAGGATGACCACCATCCAAAACGCCACCAACGCCACCATAAGCCAGAGAAGCTGTTTTGCCATGTAACTTTCGGACCCGCGGAAAGTGGCACTGTAAATGAATAAAAAACTCGAGAGCGCAATTCCGACCGACAGAAAGAAAATGGGCCAATGAATTCCTTTTAAAAATTGTTTCATGGATTTCCTTCCAGATGAACTGGCGGAAGAGCCGGCTTTTCGAACACACGGTTCACCGCATACAGCGCACGCCAGCTCGAAAGAACCTGTTTCGCGATGTTGGCTGCCACAAGCCCGCCGGAACCGCCATGCTCTACAAATACCACCAGCGCATATTGCGGATCTTCATATGGGAAAAAACTTGCAAACCACGCGTGCGGTGGAAAGGGCGGCGCTTGCGCTGTTCCGGTTTTGGCGGCCACTTTCATAAAATCAAGCCTCGCCAGCTGACCCGTTCCGTACTTTGATTCCACCACTTGCAGCATGCCTTGTTTGATCAATTTAAATGACTCTTTGTGTGCATGCGTCGTATACAGAGGAACCTGCGTATCCGGGTCCACCTTGAGCAATGTCGGAACGGGAACTTCACCGTCCTTTGCAATAATGGATACCAACCGCAAAATTTGAAGCGGCGTGACAAGGACGTAACCTTGACCAATTGCAAATGAAATGGTTTCTCCTTGATACCACACATCCGAAAATTTATTTTTTTTCCACTCGCTGGAAGGGATAAGCCCGTCTGATGATGGAATTTCAATCGGGAGCGGCTCACCAAGCCCGAGCATTCGCGCATACTTATCAAGATTTTTCTCACCCACCAAATGCCCGACATTATAAAAATAAACGTTGCAGGAACGTTCCAACCCCTTGAGCAAGTTGACTTCTCCGTGGCCTTCGGGTTCCCAGCATTTGAATCTTCTCGAATTTGGAGACAAACGAAAATAACCGTTGCATTGAAATGTGGTGTAACGCGTAATTTTCCCGGTTTCAAGGCCGGCGAGCGCCGTCACCAATTTAAAAACAGAACCGGGTGGATAGGTCCCCAAAACCGCCCGGTTAACCAGGGGGCGTGATTTGTCCTTCAGAAGGCGGATTCTTTCTCCGTCTTTATCGCCTTCTACAAATACATTCGGATCAAAATCGGGATGGCTGATCAAAATCAAAAGTTCGCCTGTTCTTAAATCCATCATGAGAACCGATGCGCGCTTCTCTTTCAAAGAAGGCAGAATTTCCTTTTCAAGATTCAAATCCAAAGAAAGCGCAAGGTCTCTGCCGGCCAGCGGTTCTTTTTCGCTCAGCACATTCAGCTGCTCCCCGCGCGCATTCACTTGAATCTGCCTGCCGCCGTCTTCGCCTCTGAGTGATTCGTCAAACGTTCTTTCAATCCCGCCGCGCCCGAGATAAGAATCCACCCTAAAAATGTCATGATCAAACTGTTTGTATTCTTCCCGCGAAATTTTCCCGATGTAACCAAGGACATGTCCGTTCAAACCCCGATTGGGATAATAGCGCACGCCGTCTACCTGAATAAACACGCCGGAAAGTGAAGGTTTACGCTCTTCAATTTGCATGGCAGTTTCTTTTGCGATATCTTTCTTAATCATGACCGGCATGAGCGCGCGAACACGCGGAACACTGACCAGTTTCCGGACTTCATCAGGATACATACCTAAAAGCTTCGACAAAACCGGCAGATCGACCGGATCGAAATCTTCCGGTGTGATGTAAACATGGTAAGCAGGGCGATTGGTTGCGAACAAAAGTCCGTTTCGGTCAAGAATTTTGCCGCGCGGAGCTTCCTCAGGAATCAGCCGAATGCGGTTACTCTCGCCCATGCGCCTGAAGTGGCCGCCGCGGATAATCTGTGTTTGAAACAAACTCAAAATCAAAAGACAAGATAATCCGTAAACAACCCATTTAAAAGCGGTGACGCGTTTAGAAAAGTTCATATTGTCTCGTCAAAGTTTGAACGCGGAAAATAGATTTAAAAAGGGGGAAAACGACAGGAATAAAAATAACGGTGTATCCTGCGATGGATAAACTTTTCACCCACACAAGAAAATGAACGGGTGCCCTTTCCTCGACCACGGCTGAAAATAAACAAAAAGCTACCAAGACGAAAAAAGAAAAGAGAAAGGTTGCCCACGCTTGAACCCATGGATCTTCGCGGTCAAAACGCGAGGTGATTTGATTCAAAACAATGGCACCCAACACAAAGGAAGCTGTCTCCAGACCGAAATAACTATTGACGAACAAATCCTTCAGAAACCCGGCAAAAAACGCATACACGACCACCCGCTCGCGGTCCAGTATCAATCCAAAAAACGCAACCAAAAGTAACGGCGAATCAGGAACGATGTCGCGAAACGCAATGACCGGAAAAACCGCCATCTGAAGCCAAATGACAAAAAAAGAAACGGCGGTCAATCTTAAATGGGATGGTTTTAAAGACGCCTGCATGAATTAATTTTTTCTATTTTTGATTCACAAGACAGAGCACTTCTTCCAACTTGGAAAAATGAGCAAACGGTTTTACAACGGCATACAAACTTAATTTGTTTTTATCTTCTCCGATTTGTACAACTTCACCGATAGGAACCCCCTTCGGATAAATTCCGCCGAAACCGGACGAAACCACGGTCGTCCCAACCCCGATTTGCGCACGAAAATCCAAATAGGTCATTTTAAGTAAAGCGTTTCCCGTTCCTTCGATTAAACCAACATCACGCGTATCTTGAACGAGTGCACTGACACGGGATTCAGAATCAATCAGCAAAATCACACGGGAAGAGTTTGACCCCGCCGATACCACTTTCCCCACCAACCCATCGCCCGTCACGACCGGCATCTCTTCTCGAATTCCATCACGAGACCCCTTATTGATAAACACATAATAACTCCAATGCGAAAGATCCCTTGCAATCACTTGGGCCGAAACAGCCTTCCATTTGCTTACCTGCTGAAACTGGAGAAGCTGCTTCAAACGGACATTTTCCTGCTTGATTTCTTTGAGTGCTGTCATCTCTTCCCGAAGCGCGCGATTTTCCTCATGAAGTCTTTGGTTTTCTTCCCGGATTTTAAAAAGTTGGACCGCAAAATCTCTTTGCGAACGCAAAAATGAGCGCGTTTGGTAAGCGCCTTCCAGGAATGGTTCCAAAAGAGAAGCTGAGAAATTGCGGCCGAAACGGACAACACCGGGAGAATAAGCGCCGATCAAAAGCGGAGCTAAAATTAAAGAAAGAAAAAGTAGAAATTGCTTAAACCGCACAGATTGTCCTTCGTGTTCTTTACATAAATGATGTGAACGCTAAGTCAGAGATGAGATATTTTATAACAAAAATGAAGGTGAGGACAATACTAACTGTTTGTTTCGGTAAGTTTTTTTTTGAGAAAAGAGGGAGCTTGCCTTAGGCTTCCACAAACTGCCGGGAATTACTGCTATTGACGGCTAGGCGCTTCAGAAGATTGAAGTCACTCAAGTAACGGCCGGTACCCAAAGCAACGGCGGTGAGCGGATCGTCAGCAATATGGACCGGAAGCCCTGTTTCTTCAGAGATCAGCTTATCAAGGCCCCGAAGCAAAGCGCCTCCGCCTGCCAAAATAAGCCCGCGATCAATCAGATCTGCCGAAAGTTCAGGCGGTGTACGTTCAAGCGTAATCCGAATCGCCTCTAAAATGGCCGAAATGGGTTCCGACAAAGCTTCCCGGATTTCCTCGCTAGAGACGGTAACGGTTTTCGGAAGGCCGGCCAAAATGTCGCGGCCTTTCACATCCAGTGTGGTTTCTTCTTCAAGCGGATAAACGGAACCAATTTGAATTTTAATTTCTTCGGAGGTCCGCTCGCCGATCATTAAATTGTAGGTTCGTTTCAAATGCGCCATGATCGCTTCATCAAATTCATCACCGCCAATCCGAATGCTTTTTGCAAACACAATTCCGGCAAGAGAAATCACTGCAATTTCGGTTGTTCCTCCGCCGATATCTACAATCATATTTCCGGATGGTTCCTGAATCGGCAAACCAACACCAATGGCGGCAGCAATCGGTTCTTCCACCAAATAAACTGGGCTTCGTGCACCCGCACGTTCGGCGGAATCTTTCACGGCTCTCTTTTCAACTTCCGTAATGCCGCTGGGCACTGCAATCACAACGCGCGGATTTATAATTTGTTTCCGCCGATAAATTTTCCGGATAAAATAGCGAAGCATCGCTTCTGTCACATCAAAATCAGCAATGACGCCGTCTTTCATCGGGCGCGTTGCGATAATGTTTCCGGGCGTTCGCCCGAGCATGCGCTTGGCTTCTTCGCCGACAGCAAGAATTTGGTGGGTATATTTATCGATGGCAACTACGGAAGGTTCACATAAAACAACGCCTTGACCTTTGACGTAAACAAGAGTGGTGGCAGTTCCTAAATCAATTCCAATGTCATTCGAAAAAATACCAAGCATTCGATCAACTAACAACATTTGTCCCTGCAGTCCTTACGTTGGATAGCTCAAATGAAAACCAGTTCATGGAGTATAGCGAAAGCTAAATTGTGTGTCAAGTGAAATGGCTGCAATGAATTACGATCAGAAGAGCTGGTTTATTCATCAGATAAAAATTTGCGTGACGAGCGAAGTTTTAGACATCTTTGATCATTCATTTCTTCGTCATCTAAACAGACAATTTCTTGAGATCCTTAAAAAAACTTGGGTAGGACGTATCAATACAATCGATATCTTCAACCACAACCGGATCGTTTGACTTTAAACCCGCGACAATAAAGCTCATGGCCGTGCGGTGATCTCCAAAACTTGAAATATTTCCGCCGGTGAAATGATTTTTGCCGAGGCCGTTAATCACACAGCCATCTTCCCGCTCTTCCGCATGTCCTCCAATCGCATTTAAACCCTGCACCATGGATTTGATCCGGTCGGTTTCTTTCGCGCGAAGTTCGCGTGCACCAGAAATAACGCTCTTTCCTTCCGCCGCCGCGCAGGCGATCATCAAAACAGGAAGTTCATCAATGAGTTTTGGAATCATTTGTTTTTTAATCGTGATGGATTTCAGTTCTGATCCGCGCACATGAATTTCACCGGCCGGTTCACCGTCTTGACTCGATTTCACTTTCCATGAAATGCGTGCACCCATTGAATGCAGCACTTCCAAAATTCCGATGCGGGTCGGATTGAGCCCGACATTTTGAACGGTTAAATCCGAACCGGGCAAGATGGCAGCTGCCACGATCATAAAAGCCGCTGATGAAATATCGCCCGGAATATCGTACTGAATCGCATTAAGACGTTTCGCGGTGCTTACCTGAACGACGTGTGCTTTCCGTTCAATCGGAGCGCCTATCATTTGAAGCATTCTCTCCGTATGGTCCCGCGACAAAATCGCTTCCTGCACTATCGTGGTTCCCCGCGCAGCGAGTCCCGCCAAAAGAATTGCAGACTTTACTTGCGCACTGGCAGGATCATTCACATGGTGAATCCCCACGAGTGAGCCGCCCCGAATGGTGAGGGGTGCAAAATTTGCATCCGCATCACCCGTAATTTTGGCGCCCATTTTCCTCAATGGAACCGTGACGCGGCGCATGGGCCGTTTCACGAGAGAGTCATCACCCGTCAACTTGACTTCAAACGGTTGATGCGCAAGAATTCCGAGAAGAAGGCGCATGGTAGTCCCTGAATTTCCCAAAGAGAGTTCCTTTTTGGGCTCTTGAAACCCTTTTAAGCCAACGCCATGGACCGCGAGAGCGCCATTCTTTCTTCGCTCAATCAAGACACCCATTTCACGAAATGCCTCCATGGTTCGAAGACAGTCATCTGCTTCCAGGAAATTGGTAAATTGACTCACGCCAGTCGCCATGGATGAAAGCATGATGGCGCGATGCGAAATGGATTTATCTCCGGGAGGAGCAAACTCTCCTGATATTTTTGAGATGGCGCTTGATGTGAATGATTTCGTCATGGATTCGCCGGACAATTCTGAATGGATAGCGAAGCCACCCTCATCAGCGGCGGTTAATCCAAATGCGCAAGTTGGCAAGTTCGGCCGCGATCTCCGCATTTTTCGCGTCGACTTTCTTTTGATTTTCTTTGATTTCCTGAACTTGCTTTTCAACTTTGAGGAGCTCCCGGCTCACCGACGCTTCTTCCGCCGTATTGGGACCGGCGGGTTGGGCGGCAAACAAGCTCACGCTTGAACCTACCAAAAATAGGAAGAACAAAACAAAAAAAAGTCGGCGGGCCATTATGTTCATCATTAAAATTACCGGTGTTTGTTCACCCAAATCTTAAGATTTTTGATTGTTCTAACAATCTCTTCTTGAGATTTTAAAATGTTTATTTGTGATTGTTTGACGTCGTTTAATTCTGCTTCAAATTTTTGCAAGCGCCGCGCGGTATTTCCGCTTGCGGCAGCATTTCCCGCAGACGAAGACGCTCCGGCTTCCCCAAAACTCTTCCCTGAAAAAACAAGGAAACTGACAGCGGCTATCAGGATAAAGCAAGGAAACTTTCTTGAGCGAAAATGGCGGTTTCGGATTTTGACTTGATCGATGGTATTCATCAGTTTCAATTTTATTCAACTAAAAAACGGCGGGGAACGTTAAAAAATGAATTATTTCGTCATGTAATGCCCAAGATCAAGCGCTTGGAACACAATCACTAAAAGAAGACCGATGATTGTTAAAATCAGCATCAAGTTAATGATCAAACTTCCTTTTGATGTTTTTCCAAAAAAAAATTTCCGGGTGACGTTCATTTTAGAAACAACCGGCCGGTGATTCAAAATAATTCCTTCGTTTACAATCGGGTTGCTAAATTTCCCTCTTTCAATAGCGAGGCATCGCCCATTTGTTCCACAATCTTTGCGGCTGCAAAATCATCATAAAGTTTTTCCACTTCCACCTTGGCTATTTTATCCTGCCCGGACAAAACAAGAAACGAATCGCCGGCCTTGAGCCCTTGTTTCAGACCAATGTTAATAATGACAAAATTAAATTTTCGATTCACAAGAAGAACACGCCCCGCCTGCAATGACTCAGCGGGCTGCGGAGATTTTGATTTTTCGCCAGCCGGTGGTTTTTGCGCTTCTGCCGGCTTATTTTCCGCTTTCGGAGCTTCTGGCTTCGAAACTTCTTGTTTAACAGATTCCGCTTTCGGAGCTTCTGGCTTCGAAACTTCTTGTTTAACAGATTCCGCTTTCGGAGCTTCTTGTTTGGCAGGTTCCACTTTTACAGGCTCAGCCTTAGGCAGTTCTTGCTTGGCAGGTTCAACCTTCGGAGGTTCTTGTTTTGGCAATTCCTGTTTGCTTGATTCTGTTTTAACAGGTTCAACTTTTGGCTTAACCTCTTCTTTTTTGGGAGGTTCGGGTGCGGGCGGAGCCGGTTTTGGCGGTTCTGGTTTCTTCTGGCCCAACGAAGTTGGCTGCGCCGGCACCGGTTTCGGTTGTTGTTTATTCACTGCTGGATTTTGAACGGCGGCGGCCGTGATTTCACCCGTCGTCTCGAGCTGCGCTTTTTTCATTTGTTCAAACGCCTTTTCCAATCGATCTAAATTGCTTTCCAGCTCACGGTTTCGATCTTCCGAAATTTGAATGGCGCGCTGCAACTCTTCAACTTCGTGTTTCTTGGTTTCAATTTCTTTATCCCGCGCTTCCAATTCCGTTCGAGCCTGCTGATACGTTGCGCGGTCTTTGTCAGAATTGGTCAACGCTTCTTGCAATTTGGTATTGAGCGATTCCACTTGTTTTTGATAATTTAATTTTTCGTCTTCGAGTGTTTTTACCTTTTCTTCAAGCTGCATGCGGATCGTTTGAAGTGTTAATCTTTTCTCTTTTTCATTTTCCCGGATGGTGGATAAGAACGCGGTTAGGACAAAGGCGGCCAGACTCAATAGAAAAACAATGACAATCGCAAACTTCGTAAATTTCATCTCAGAAACTCCATCGGTTGAATGGTGTTATCATAACATATTCAATTTGGGAAAAGCAAAACCAAATTAAAACCCATCTCTTATTTCTTCAAAAGCGACTGCAATTCTTTCATGAATTGATTGATGTCCTTAAATTGGCGGTAAACGGAAGCAAAGCGAACGTAAGCGACTTGATCAATTTTAGCAAGCCTGTCCATCACAAATTCACCGATCGTGGGTGAAGGAACTTCCTTTTCATATTTTTCTTCTAGCATTTTCTCTAATTCCTGAACAATCTGTTCCTGAATTTCCGCCGCAACAGGACGCTTTTCAAATGCGCGGTGAATCCCCGCAAGCACTTTTTTCCGGTCATACAATTCACGGCGCTGATCTTTCTTAATCACAAACAGCGGAACTTCCTCGACGCGCTCATACGTCGTGTACCTGCGGCTGCACTTGGTGCATTCGCGGCGGCGGCGGATCACGGTTCCGTCATTGGAAGACCGCGAATCGATTACTTTGTCGTCTTCGTGTTTACAGTAAGGGCAGTGCATATTAGTAAAGTCCCGGATAAAGCGGAAATTTCTTGGCGAGTTGATCCACGCGGGCGCGAATTTCGCCAAGCGTATTTTCATCATTGGAAGATTGCAGCGCTTGGTTAATGCAAGCGGCAATCTCGGCCATTTCTTCCTCACCCATTCCACGTGTTGTGACAGCAGGAGTTCCCAAACGAATTCCTGATGTGGTAAATGCCGATTCCTGGTCAAATGGAATCATATTTTTATTTACCGTAATTCGGACATGGTCAAGCAAATGCTGTGCATCCTTTCCCGTAAAACCTTTCTTTTTAACATCGACCAGCATTAAATGATTGTCCGTTCCGCCGGAAACGATTCGAAAGCCATGCTTTGTCAGTTCAGATGCTAATTTTTTGGCGTTGATGACAATTTGCCGCTGGTACGCTTTAAATTCATCTGTCAACGCTTCTTGAAACGCAACTGCTTTTCCTGCAATCACATGCATCAAAGGCCCGCCTTGGACTCCTGGAAAAACGGTACTGTCAATCGCTTTCGCGTATTGAGATTTACATAAAATTAAACCGCCGCGCGGGCCGCGCAATGTTTTGTGTGTGGTGCTTGTAACAATGTCTGCATAGGGAACCGGATTCGGATGAACGCCTGCGGCCACAAGCCCCGCGAAATGAGCCATATCGACCATCAAGAGCGCACCAACTTTATCAGCAATTTCCCGCCCGCGTTTAAAATCAATCACTCGAGAATAGGCGGACGCTCCCATTAAAATCAATTTTGGTTTGTGCGCGATTGCGAGCTGTTCCAATTCATCATAATCAATTTGTTCGGTTTTTTGATCGACGCCATACGGAATAATTTCATAATATTTTCCGGAGAAATTCATTTTGTGTCCGTGCGACAAATGCCCGCCGTGCGATAAATTCATCGCGAGAATTTTATCACCCATGTTAAGCAGCGCTACAAAAACAGCGATGTTGGCCGTCGTGCCGGAATGCGGCTGAACGTTCGCGTGTTCTGCTCCGAACAATTGCTTCACGCGGTCAATCGCAAGCTGCTCACACACATCCACGTATTCGCAGCCGCCGTACCAACGTTTGTTGGGATAACCTTCTGCATATTTGTTGGTCAAAACGGAACCTTGCGCTTCTAAAACTGCAAAGGAAGTAAAATTTTCGCTTGCAATCAATTCAAGATTGTCGTTCTGCCGCTTCCATTCCTGCCGGATGGCTTCATAAATTTTTGGGTCTGCTTCCCGAAGCGCGCTCATCATTTGTTCGCTTGTTTTCATTCTCTTCCCTTTCTCACTTTTTGCCACACACATTTCCCTTTTCGTATTCGGCAATTTTTCGAACCCGCCGATCGTGCCGTCCGCCCTCAAATTCGGTTTCAAGCCATTTGAAACAAACCTTTTTGGCGAGATCGGGTTCTATAAATCCTGCGCCAAGACACAGCACATTTGCATCGTTGTGCTTTCGCGCCATTTCCGCCGCTTCCACCGAAAAACAAAGTGATGCCCGGATTCCATCGATTTTATTGGATGCAATGGACATTCCGGTTCCCGTGTGACAAATGGCGATCCCGCGGTCGCATTCCCCTTTTTGAACGGCACAAGCGGCGCGGACAGCAAAATCGGGATAATCACAAGATTCTTCCGAATTCGTCCCGAAATCCTTCACTTGGTAACCCTTTGCTTGCAATTCACGGATGAGATTTTGTTTCAAAAGAAACCCGCGGTGATCGCATGCAAACGCAATGGTTTTTGGCTTCACTTCACAACTTCTTTCCAATGTTCCAAAAATTTTTTCTTAATGGTTTGATAACTGTGTTCATACGCTTGAATGCTGAGCCCGATCGGATCATCCACATGAAGCGTCATGATTTTATCACTGGCAGGCGGGCATAAAGACGAAATAAATTGTTCGTGCTCTTCCGTCATGACCACGATTAGATCGGCTTCCATGACTTCTTCCCGCCGGCATGCGCGCGTTCTAAAGTTGCCGAGACTAATCTCATCATTTCTTAAAACGAGGTTCACTTCCATCGTGACAACGCCGCCGTCGCGTGCCATCACCCCGCAGGAACTCACTTCGATTTGGTCGCCAAGTCCTTTTTTCTTGAGTTCAGCTTTCAGCCACGCTTCCGCCATTGGTGAACGGCAGGTATTTCCGGTGCAAGCGATCAAAATTTCCTTTCTCGGAAATTTTCCGAGCGCAACTTTTTCAATGGCTTTTTCGATTTCTGAAACAATGGCACCACTGCGCAAAATTTTAGGCGGTGAAACCGTTAAATCAACCACCGTTGAATCTTCGGCGTACGGGCACGGACCGCCGTCAATAATGACATCGATCTGACCGGGAAAATTCCGGATAACATCTTCAGCCGTTTTAGGCGACGCCTCACCGCTCAGATTTGCACTCGTCGCTAAAAATGGTTCCCCGCACTGGCAAATCAGGCGGCTTATAATTTCATTCTTCGGGAAACGAATCCCGACTTTTTCTTCTTTTTCATTCCAAACAATCAACGCCACGGGTCCCGGCCAAAATTGATTTTTAAAGAACCGAAAAACGCTGTTGGTCCGGATTCCCAATTTCTCGACGGAACCCAGCTCTCCGATGTGATACGAAAGTAATTTTTCCTGCGGCCTTTTTTTGAGTGCGTAAATTTTTTGAATGGTTTCCGGTTGGTTTGCGGGAGCTCCGATTCCATAAACCGTTTCGGTCGGAAACGCAATGATTTTTCCTTCCAGTGCGGAAAGCGCTACCTGCCGAATCTGATTCAGGTCAGGTTTTGACGGATCAATCTTAATAATGGTTGTTTTCATCGAAAACACAAAAGCTATTTTGCATCCTTGAGTTTGGCTTTTAACTTTTCGTTTTTTTCCTGCACGCCTTTGACAAGCGCTTCTTTGTGCGCTTTTAATTTTCTGGCCAAAGATTCATCATTCAAAGCAAGCATTTGGGCGGCCAAAATTCCGGCATTGCGAGAACCTGATTTGCCAACGGCAACGGTTGCGACGGGAATTCCGCTCGGCATTTGAACGGTTGATAGAAGTGAATCCAAACCGCCCGCAAGCTGCGTTTGAATCGGAACACCAATCACAGGAAGAATGCTTTGCGCTGCCACAACTCCCGCTAAATGTGCCGAGCCGCCTGCGCCTGCAATAAAAATTTTTGTTCCGGCTTTGGGCGCTTCTTTCACATATTCAGAAACAAGATCAGGACTTCTGTGCGCCGAGAGAACTTTCATTTCATAGGAAATACCGAATGACTCGAGAGCCTTCGCGGCTTCCTGCATGATTTCCAAATCCGAATCACTTCCCATTAAGATTGAAACAGTGGCCATAGAAAAACTCCTTTACGAATGATGTTGATGAAGCGAGACGTCTGACAAAACCCGCTTGCCGATATCGGTGCGATAATAAGCGTTTTTAAAAGTAACCCTTTGAGCAGCATCGTAGGCTGTTTCATACGCATCTTTCAGCGTATTGCCGAGCGCTGAGATATTCAAAACACGCCCGCCCGCGGTACAAATTTCGCCTTTTTGATTGAGCTGTGTTCCGGCATGAAAAACAATAGCATTTTTCACTTGAGCAGCTTCTTTTAAGCCCGTAATGGGAAAATTAGTTTCATAAGCTCCGGGATAACCGCCTGAGACAATCGCCACAGAAAGACAGCTCCTTGAATCCCAAGAAAGTTCTTTGGTTTCTAATTTTCCTTTGGCAACTTGCAGAAGCAAGGATAAAAAATCGGTCTGAAGCCGCGGCAGGACTGCCTGCGTTTCCGGATCGCCAAATCGGACATTGTATTCAAGAACATACGGCCCTTTTTCGGTAAGCATCACACCAACATAGAGAATGCCGCGATAGATGATTCCTTTTCTTCGAAGCGTTTCGATCACGGGCTCGGCCGTTACTCGCACAATTTCGCGAAGTTTTTCATCGTCCACAAAGGGGCATGGCGAGTAAGCGCCCATCCCGCCTGTATTCGGACCTTCGTCATTATCAAACACGCGTTTGTGATCCTGCGAACTCGCAAGCGGCACGGCTGTCTCTCCGTCCGTCAGAACCAAAACGGAAAGTTCGGTGCCGGATAAAAAATCTTCAATGATAACACGCCGTCCGGCATCACCAAAAATCCGCTCGTGAATCATTTGGTTCACCGCCTCAATTCCTTCTTCGCACGAATTGGCAATGACAACGCCTTTTCCAGCCGCAAGGCCTTCTGCTTTAATGACAAGGGGCGGTTCGTGATCAATGATGTAGCGCTTTGCTTCTTTCACATCGCTAAAAATTTTGAAATCAGCCGTTGGAACACCGCTTTCGATCATGATTTCTTTTGAGAATATTTTACTCCCTTCAAGCTGCGCTGCTTGTTTCTTAGGCCCAAAAATCAAGAGGCCTTCATTTTCAAATTGGTCTACCATTCCGTTGACAAGCGGCACTTCAGGGCCAACCACAGTGAGATCGATCGATTTTTCTTTTGCAAATGCAATCAAAGCAGGAATGTCATCTGATTGAATAGACACACATTCGCCAATTTTTGAAATCCCGGCATTTCCCGGAGCAACGTAGAGTTTTTGAAGCTCTTTACTTTGCGCGATTTTCCACGCAAGTGCGTGTTCCCGTCCGCCGCTTCCGACTACCAGGACATTCATGAGATCGTGACTCCTTTTCCCGTCATTATTTCTCCGATCTCCCACGAATCAATTGAAAATGCTTTCAACATTCTTTGAGCTTTTAAAATTTCATCCGCCGGCAATACGCAAATCATTCCGATTCCCATGTTAAAAGTCCGGAACATTTCGTGAAGATTCACTTTTGCGCGTTCCATCACCTGCCAAAAAAGCGGGGGAATATTCCAACTTTGCCGGTCTATGAAAACGCCGAGGCTTTTTGGAATCACACGCGGAATGTTGTCGTAAAAACCTCCGCCTGTAATGTGTGCGATGGCTTTGACATTTACTTTTTGAATCAAATTTAAAATCGGTTTTACGTAAATTTGCGTTGGTGTCAGAAATTTTTTCCCGATGGAACCTTTGAGCTCTGATTTGGAATACAGTTTCTGGACAAGTGAATAACCGTTGCTGTGAAAACCGGATGACGCGAGCCCAAGCACTCGATCGCCCTTTTTTACCGCCTTTCCGCTGATCACTTTTAATTTATCCACAAGGCCAACCGCAAATCCGGCCAAATCGTATTGATCATTTTGGTAAAATCCGGGCATTTCCGCCGTTTCCCCGCCGATCAAGGTCGAGCCTGATTCAAGGCAACCCTTCACAATTCCGCGGATAATGGACTGCGATTCTTTCAGTTTTAACTTTCCGGTGGCAAAATAATCTAAAAAGAAAAGTGGTTTTGCGCCGCACGTTACGAGATCATTGACGCACATCGCGACCAGATCGATTCCAATCGTGTCGTGGCAACCCGCGAGTCTTGCAATATCAAGCTTGGTACCGACACCGTCTGTTGTGGCAACGATGAGCGGATTTTTATAATGAAGCGCGCCCACTTCAAAAAGCGCTGAGAATCCGCCGATTCCGCTCACAACACCCGGAATGTTGGTCGATTTCGCAAGCGGTTTTATCCTGCGGATAAACTCATTCCCTTTGTCTACATCAACGCCGGATTTTCTATAGGTAATGGTTGTCATGATCCGAATTTCATATTATTTTGCGCTTTTCTCAGCCCATTTCCGTTCAAGCTTAAATTTATCCAAATCGTCCATAATTTTGGTTGGATAGCGCCCTGAAAAACAAGCGGTGCAATAATTTTCTTTTGGAAATGAAACGGCGCGCAAAAGCCCCTCTTCGCTCAAATAACCGATGCTATCCACATCCAAATATTTTTTAATTTCTTCCATCGAATGATTCGCGGCAATCAATTCTTCCTTCGACGGAAAATCGATTCCGTAAAAACACGGTGACACGTGCGGCGGACAGCTGATTCTCAAATGAACCTCTTTTGCGCCGGCGCGGCGAAGCAATGTCACGCGCGATTTGGATGTGTTTCCCCGGACAATAGAATCATCCACCACCACAATCCGTTTCCCCTGCACCACTTCTTTAATGGGATTCAGTTTAATCCTGACTTTAAATGTTCTCGCCTCCTGTGCGGGATTAATGAACGTGCGTCCAATGTAATGATTCCTTGTGAATCCGTGTGCGAGCGGAATTCCCGACTCATGAGAAAATCCCATGGCGGCGAAATTTCCGGAATCCGGAACGGGAACGATCAAATCGGCATCCGCCGGATGTTCCTGAGCCAAAATTCTCCCAAGCCGTTCACGAACCAGCCCCACATTTTCACCAAAAAGGCGCGAATCGGGACGCGCGAAATAGACATGTTCAAAAATGCAGTGCGCAAGCCGCTTTTCCTGATCTTTAAAAGGATACAAACTCCGCAGGCCCTTTTTATCGATCATCAATACTTCGCCGGGTTCGATATCGCGGACATATTCGGCTTCAATTAAATCAAACGCGCAGGTCTCTGAGGCAATCACATAAGCATCGTTTAATTTTCCGAGCGAAAGCGGCCGGAACCCATGCGGATCGCGAAATGCGATTAACGTGTCATCCATCAGCATCACGCAGGAGTAAGCCCCTTCCACACGGCGGATAGCGCCCACGATACATTCTTCCTTTGTGTTGTAATCGGGTTTTGCCATTAAATGAATGAAAATTTCAGTGTCCATCGTGGTTCCGAAAATGGCGCCGTACGCTTCGAGTTCATCGCGCAGAATCTGCGCATTCACCAAATTACCGTTATGCGCAATTGCCGCTTGGCCCCGAGAAAAATCCACCATATACGGCTGTGCGTTGGCGAGATTGCTTGAGCCGGTGGTTGAATAGCGGACATGTCCAATCGCGAATCGGCCGGGAAGTTTCTCTAAAGTAGACGGATGGAAAATTTCACCCACAAGCCCCAGGTTCTTATAAATATGAAGCTTCCTTCCGTCTGAAGTGACAATTCCGGCGCTTTCTTCTCCGCGATGTTGAAGCGCAAACAAACCCAGGTATGTCAATTCAGCCGCACGTTCGTGTCCATAAACGCCAAATACACCGCAATGATCTTTAATCCGCTCGTCACTCATTGAGATTTCATCCTTTTTGGAATTGCTTGTTCGTATGTTTTTTCAATTTCTGGTGAAGAAAGTTCGATCCAACTGCCAATGATTAAATTTGACTTGGTTACTTTTCCGATCTTAAAGCAGGGCACTTTAAATTTTCGGGCTTCCGCTTCCAAAATTTTTCCGTTCTTTGGCGAAAGACTCAAAATCACGCGCGACTGTGTTTCGCCAAAAAGTGCGCTGTCACACCGGACATCACTTGCCCAGTCTAAATTGGAAACCAAAGCGCCAAGCGGATGATTTCGTTTACCGAGAATGGATTCGGCAAGCGCCACCGCAAATCCGCCGTCGGAAAGATCGTGGCATGAGCGAAGAATTTTTTTTCCGGCCAGATTTAAAATTAAATTCTGAAGTGCTGTTTCTTTTTCAAGCGAAAGCCGCGGCGGAAGCCCTGCGCGAAGCCCGTGAATCGCGAGCAAGTACTGAGAAGCGCCGATTTCGTTTTCGGTTTCTCCTAAAAGATAAATATCATCGCCAATCCCTTGAAAAAAAGACGGAATTCGATGATCCATATTTTCAAGCAAACCGACCATTCCAATTGTCGGCGTCGGATAAATGGCGCCTTTCGGGCTTTCATTATAGAAGCTGACGTTTCCGCCCGTCACCGGCGTCCCAAATTGGTTGCAAGCGTCTGTGATTCCGCGCGCGCATTCCTGAAATTGCCAAAAAATCTCAGGTTTCATCGGATTGCCAAAATTGAGGCAATTGGTTACCGCAAGCGGTTTCGCGCCGGAACACACCACATTTCGCGCGGATTCCGCAATGGCGATTTTTCCGCCTTCGTAAGGATCCAAATAACAATAAAGTGCATTGCAATCGGTTGAAATCGCAATGCCTTTCGTGGTTCCTTTAATTCGGAGAAGCGCGGCATCATGGCCCGGTAAAAAAACGGTATCCGTTCTCACCATGTGATCGTACTGTTCGTAAATCCAACGTTTTGATGCAATGGAAGGAGAATCAAGCAAAGTTAAAAGAGTTTGGTTTGCATTTTTTGGTTCTTTGACTTTTTGCAAATCCAATTTTTGCGCGCTTGCCAAATAGGCCGGACGTTTTGCTTCCCGGTGGTAAATCGGAGCTTCATCCGTAAGCGACTTTGCCGGAATATCCGCAACCAATTTTCCGTCGTCATACACTTTCATTTGGTTTCCGTTCGTCACTTCGCCGATTTTCTTGGCATGCAAATCCCACTTTTCTAAAATATGCTCAACGATTTCCTCTTTTCCTTTTTTAACAATAATGAGCATTCGTTCCTGAGATTCTGAAAGCATGATTTCATAAGGAATCATTCCAGTTTCACGTTTTGGAACATGGGCAAGATCAATTTCAATTCCAACATTTCCGCGTGCCGCCGTCTCACACGTAGAACACGTGAGTCCCGCAGCGCCCATGTCTTGCATGCCGACGAGAGCGCCAGATTTCACAAGCTCTAGACACGCTTCGAGAAGCAATTTTTCCATAAAGGGGTCACCCACTTGAACGGCTGGCCTGTCGTTGCCGGATTCTTCCGTCAGTTCTCGTGAAGCGAAAGAAGCGCCGCCAAGCCCGTCGCGGCCGGTCGTTGCGCCAATGTAATACACTGAATTTCCTACACCGGATGCTTTCGCTTTGGTGAGTCGATCGTGGCGGATTATTCCGAGGCAAAATGCATTAACAAGCGGATTCCCGTCGTAAAAATCATCGAAATAAATTTCGCCGCCGACCGTCGGAATTCCGATGCAGTTTCCGTAATGCGCAATTCCACGGGCGACACCGCGAAGATAACGTTTGTTCTCGGGCTTATCCAAACTTCCGAATCGGAGTGAGTTCATCGAAAGAATCGGCCTGGCACCCATCGTAAAAATATCCCGGATGATTCCGCCGACACCCGTTGCCGCTCCCTGAAATGGCTCCACCGCCGACGGATGATTGTGGCTTTCAATTTTAAATACGATCGCAAGCCCATCGCCGATGTCCACACAGCCGGCGTTTTCTTCCCCCGCTTTCACAAGCAAATTTTTCCCTTCGGTCGGCAATTTTTTGAGAACCGGCTTTGAATTCTTATACGAACAGTGTTCGCTCCACATCACAGAATAAATTCCGAGTTCCGTGATGTTTGGTTCGCGGCCCAGCGTCTCACAAATCCTGTCGAATTCTCCCTGTGTCAGACCGTGAGCGTTGATTATTTCTTTTGTGATGGGTTTTTCTTTTAACATGGTATTCATTTTCTACCAGTTTTCTTGATACCGTGCGCTTCAATTACATTTTTTGTGATTGGTTTTTCTTTTAACATGGTATTCATTTTCTACCAGTTTTCTTGATACCGTGCGCTTCAATTACATTTTTTGTGATTGGCTTTTCCATCAGCATGGTTGTCATTTTTCAATTCAAACTCGTTTGGATACTTTCCCAAATTGCGCGTCCGTCACACGACCCCAAAATATCTTCGCCGGCGCGTTCGGGATGCGGCATCATACCAAGCACGTTGCCTTTTTTATTGATGATTCCGGCAATCGATTCCACAGAACCGTTCGGATTGGATTCGCCATTCACGCGTCCGTCCTCCGAAACATAGCGGAAAATGATCCGGTTTTCTGATCGAAGCCGCTCAAGCGTTTCCGAATCGCAATAATAATTTCCTTCGCCGTGTGCAATGGGAATGTTGAGCAGCTTTGTTGGCTTCAATTGATTCGTAAAAATGGTTTTTGTATTTTCCGTGCGCAAATAAACATGGCGGCAAATAAAATTGAGTGATTGGTTTCGAAGCATGGCGCCCGGCAAAAGTCCGGCTTCCAAGAGCACTTGAAATCCGTTGCAAATTCCGATGACGAGCTTCCCTGATTCCGCGTGTTTCTTGACCGCTTGCATGACCGGAGAAAACCGCGCAATGGCGCCCGTACGGAGATAATCGCCGTAACTGAATCCGCCCGGCAAAATTATCAAATCAACTTTTGGAAGGCTGGTTTCCTTGTGCCAAACGTAGCTCACTTGAGACTCCATCACGTCATGAAGCGCGTGCCAGCAATCGGTATCGCAATTTGATCCAGGGAATACAATGACAGCAGCTTTCATTAAAATACTCTCCTGATATTATTAGAGAAAGAAATTAATTTCCTGCTCAGACAGGTTTGCCTTTCGATTAATGTCTTCAAGGAAGTCAAAACCAGCACCAACAACCATAAATATTTCATTGGAAGGTTGGTGCAGTCCTCGCGCTTTGCGCTGCAGAACTCGCATGAAATCAATTTCTTTCTCTTTGATAATTTCATCTGACCTCTTCCAGTTCATACGCATATTCTTCAATTACGGGATTGATGAGCAGCTTGTCACACATGGCTTTTACTTTTAACTCCGCTTCTTTTTTGGTTTTGGCCTTCAAGTTCAAATCGAAAAATTTTCCAACGCGGAGCCGCTCTGCTTCTTTAAAACCCAGCGAATGAAGCGCATCGAGCACGGTTTTTCCTTGCGGATCAAATACTGACTTCTTTAATGTGACATTCACTTTTGCGCGGTACATGTTCCCTCTGTGGGGCCTGGCCCCATTGACAGATCTTTTCCGGTTAACCGCTTAAAAACATCCCGATAGGCCGCGCTGGTTTTTTGAACAATTTCATCCGGCAAAACCGGTGCAGGCGGCTTTTGATTCCAATGGATGGTGAGCAAATAATTTCTCACAATTTGTTTATCGAAACTGGGCTGATCTTTTCCGGGCTCATAACTATCGGCCGGCCAAAAGCGTGAACTGTCCGGCGTCAAGACCTCATCAATTAAAATAACAGCGCCATCCAAAATCCCGAATTCAAATTTGGTGTCCGCAATGAGGATTCCTTTTTTCTCGGCATACTGAGAACCCTTAAGATAAAGCTGGATCGAAAGGTCCCGGATTTTTTCCGCCACTTCTCTCCCTTCGCGCTTCACGGTCTCTTCAAAATCAATATTGATGTCGTGGCCTGACGTTTCTTTTGTGGCCGGTGTAAAAATGGGTTCCGGCAATTTTCCGCATTGTTCCATTCCTTTGGGGAGCGCGTGCCCGCACACTTTTCCGGTTGCCAAATAATCTTTCCAGCCGGAGCCGGCCAAATAACCGCGCACAACACACTCCACAGAAAGCGGTTTTGCGCGCTTGACAAACATCGAGCGTAATTTCAGTTCCGATTCATATTGCGCGAGAATTTCTTTCGGGAGATATTTTGTGTCATCGAGCGCGAGATGATTTGGGACAAGGCTTTTAAAGTAATCAAACCAAAAAAGAGACACCTGATTGAGCACGTATCCTTTGTAAGGAATGGGATTTGGAAGAACGACATCAAACGCACTCAACCTGTCTGATGTCACCATTAACAAATGATCTTTACCGACTGCAAAAATATCGCGCACTTTTCCGCGTCCGATCAAAGGAAGCGGCAGTTTGGTTTCTTTAACAGTTGCTGATTTTCTTGAGTTGGTCATAGCCACCACCATGTAAGCTCCCTTAATAAAGCATTGTGGGTCACATTTTAATGTGACCGAAACAAGTTTCCCACATTGAACTGTAGGCTACATTGCTTAAATTCCCACTCGCTTAAAAATTTCATCCACATGTTTTGTATGATAACGGAAGTCAAACACTTGATCGATTTCCTTTTCATTCAAATATTTTTTGATGCGCGCGTCATTTTTCACAACCTCTTTCAAATGCAGATGATCATTTTCCCAAATTTGTTTTGCCGAATCCTGCACGATTGAATAGGCAGCCTCTCGCGTAAGCCCCTTCTCAATCAAACTCAAAAGCAATCCCTGAGAAAAAACCATGCCCCGCCCTTTTTCAAGATTGGCAATCATGTTGTCTTGATAGACCACAAGCCCTTCGATCACGCGCCGCATGGTTGAGAGCATGTAGTCCAGCAAAATGGTGCTGTCCGGAAAAATCACACGCTCAACCGATGAGTGCGTGATGTCGCGCTCGTGCCAAAGTGAAATATTTTCAAGTGCAGCAAGTGCATTTCCGCGAAGAATCCGTGAAAGCCCGGCGACTTTCTCGCCCATAATTGGATTTCGTTTGTGCGGCATCGCAGATGAACCCTTCTGCCCCTTTCCGAAAGCTTCTTCTACTTCGCGTGTTTCCGTTTTCTGCAAATGACGAATTTCAGTCGCCAATTTTTCAAGCGAGCCGCCAATGATTGCGATCGTCGTGAGATATTCCGCGTGGCGATCGCGCTGAAGAATCTGATTGGAAATCGGCGCGTGTTTTAAACCTAATTTTTTACAAACATAAACTTCCACTTTGGGATGCACGTTTGCAAAGGTACCGACGGCACCCGAAATTTTTCCAAATTCGACATTTTCCGCCGCGCGGAGAAACCGTTCAAGATTCCGTTTGAATTCCGCATAAAAAAGCGCCATTTTAAGGCCGAACGTGATCGGTTCCGCGTGAACACCGTGGCTTCGGCCGACCATCATGGTGAATTTATGTTCGCGCGCTTTTTTCTTGAGCGCTTCGATGAGTGCCTTCAGTTCGCGGATAATAATCCGTGACGCGTCTTTTAATTGAAGCGCAAGCCCCGTGTCTAAAATATCCGATGAGGTCAGTCCAAAATGAACATAACGGCCGGCCGGCCCGACATGTTCGGACACGTTGGTGAGAAATGCAATCACGTCATGCTGGACAACCGACTCAATCTGCTTGATCCGGTGGATATCAAATTTCGCTTTGGCGCAGACTTTTGCGGGAATGTCTTTTGGGATGTAGTTGTAATGCGCAAGCGCGTGAAGCGCGGCCAGCTCGACGGCGAGCCATTTCTCGAGTTTATTCTCTTCCGTCCAAATTTGCCCGATTTCAGGCCTCGTATACCTTTCGATCATTCAAGAATCCCTTCAGTCATGTCACTTCTTCAAATAATTACACAAATTAAGAATCACTCCACCAATGAAATGTTCCCGCAGGCAATCCTAGCACCTGCATTACCGGAAGGATCGGTCATGTTATCATCCGCTTTTTCGTGAATGACAAAAGCGCTTCCGTCAGAATCTAAAAGAGCGGTTTCATTGATCGTTAAATCTTTCACAACTATTTCTAACTTACCCGTTCCATCTTTGGCGACGGTTAAATTGGGCAGGTCTCCGGCGTGATGTCCCTCCGGATTATTGATCCCATGCTTTTTGCCCGTAGGATTAAAATGAGAACCGGCGGATTTAAAATCAGGCGCCGTGCATGTTCCCACTTCATGAATGTGAAACGCGTGGTCGCCAGGAGGAAGATCGTGAACTTCAACGATGATTTTAGTGCCTCCGTCGGCTTCGGAAACTAAAGTGGCTTTGCCTACCGATTTTCCTTTTGCATCCATGAGATTGGAACTATAGGTCGGTGTGTTGGTATCCGCGTGAAGAAGTGCTGGAAGAAATAAAAGTGCAAATGTGAAAAGCGGCAATGATTTTTTCATAATTAATCTCCTCATTTGAAAATTCTCATTTGAAAAAATATTTTTTTACCATCTACCATTTGTAGCGCTAACGAGATTTGAACTCGTGTCTTCAGAATGAGAATCTGACGTCCGGGACCAGCCTAGACGATAGCGCCATAGAAACCACGAAA
>OBEQ011147388.1_pt1 | contig 27558 bp, 18 predicted proteins | sample 1670901 | NCBI WGS metagenome assembly OBEQ01 (sample SAMEA104232315, study PRJEB22302) | groundwater metagenome | biome: forest; feature: aquifer; material: groundwater | place: USA | collected 2011-08-07 | depth 5.4 m
CTGCAAGGCAGCATATTGTTTTTTTTCTGCTTCAGGTAAATGCACACCCGATAATCTAAAATCACGCAAGGCATCTTCAATCATTTTTTTTTGAGAAGCATTAAAATATTTAAAAGCCCGCGATAAGAAAACGCTTTCGTAAGCTTTATACACGGCTTCGTTTTGTGAAACAGCCGTATGGTAGTCAATGATTTTCGGTAAATTTTCTTGGTAAGCATCACGCCACTCACCCATTTTAACGGCATGCAAATGTGAAGCTAAGTCCCACACGGTATCAAGCGTCACCTCCAACAACATCATGGGCTCTACAAAATTTTCCCAGGTGTAGTCTGTTTGTTGTAAATACACAGCCATTTTATTTTTATTTTCTGCTAAGAGTTGATCAACCGCAGGGGTTAAATGAATAGGCTGAATCGCCTGAAAATCAGGCAAATCTTTTATTTGTAACAAGGGATTCATAGGCAGATCCTGAAGAAACTTCCTAACAGATTAAAAGTTGAGTTGTGATCTAGGGGTTGTTAACAATTCGCTAGGCTGACACAGCTTGATGAACACGCTCGAGAAGTATAAATATTTAAAGAACCGCTTCGATTCCTTTATTTTTTATCAAATTTAGCAACTTCAAAGAAGCCCCTGTGGGTTTTCTTTCGCCACGTTCCCACTGTTTAACAGCAGCAAGACTAACATTAATTATCCTTGCAAAAACAGGCTGGCTTATCTTTGCGTGTCTGCGAATAGATTTAATTTCAGTAACTGACAGTTTAGGTGTTTCAGTTAAACAAAGCGCATCGAATTCTCGCATAGTCGTGATATCAAGGGCACCCACTTTATGTAAATCTGTTGCCATACTGTGCGCTTCTTTAAGTAACCTTACGCTTGTCTTATCGATCTTTTTCATTATTTCACCTCTAATAAGGTTTTACTTCCCAACAACGTATTGAGCATCTCGTTGCTTAACATTAAATAGCTTTTTGCCAATTGCTTATATATTTTTTCTTCTTCCTTCGTAATATTACTACGGTCGTTTTTTGAAAAGCCAAAAACATAAACGGCACGAGAAGTTTCTTTAAAAGCAATAAGGGTTCTATACCCACCCCTCTTCCCCTGGCCTGAACGAGCCACACGTTTTTTCACTAACCCGCCGCCTAAATCTGCATCAAGCAAGCCAAATGCTATCTCCTGAACAGCGTCTTTTAATGATTGATCGGTGACATCCTCTTTTTTTGCCCACTTTGAAAAGCTTTTAGTTTTGAAAATTCTCATTACTTACAATCCCTGTAGAAATATAATACATGGTATCCTATTTTTCAAATGGTACGTGAGCTCGACATTACCGCAACACATCACCCGTCAAGGCATCACAGATGGTCGTGGGCTTTGCCAAGCCCCCCGTCTTGCCTTGCACAATATAATCTACTTGTTCGTCAAAATAATGTTTCACTTCAGCCGCATTCACCGCAGGTGGCAACCCTTCCGGGTTTGCACTGGTAGAAATTAAAGGCTGCCCATATGCACATGTTAGTTGCACCACAACAGGATGATCACTGACTCGAATCGCCAGGGTATCGTGTTTGCCACGCACCCATGCAGGCACCCAAGGCGCCGCAGGAAATAACCAAGTAACAGGCCCTGGCCATGTTGCAAAAACGGCTTTCATTTTTTCATCGGGCAAAACACCCACCCATTGGCGCAATAAATTAAAATCATGCGCGACTAAAATGAATCCTTTTTCTTGCTTGCGATTTTTTAAAGATAAGATTTTCTGCACCGCTTCTTCAAATAAAGGATCACACCCTAAGCCATACACCGCTTCTGTTGGATAAGCGATAATGCCTCGCCGTTTTAATGTTTCAACGGCAGATTCAATTTGAAGAGAAACGGATTTCATTGCAACGCACACGCAAGATCGTGTTGCAAATCTGCAACCGCTTCTACGCCCACAGAGAGTCTAATAAACCCATCTGTAATGCCTAATTGCGCACGCTGCTCAGGTGGAATAGCGGCATGAGTCATGATGGCAGGATGTTCTATTAAGCTTTCTACCCCACCTAAACTTTCAGCTAACGTAAAAATTTTCACACGCGATAGCATTTGACAGGTTTGCGCTAAATCCATTTTCAACACCACAGAAATCATGCCACCAAAAGCAGCCATTTGTTTTTGAGCTAAAGCATGTTGCGGATGACTTTCAAGACCCGGGTAAATCACCCGCGCTACTTTTGGATGCGCTTCTAACCACCGCGCCAAGATAAACGCATTTTCACAATGTTGTTTCATACGCAAGGGTAAGGTTTTTAAACCACGCAACACTAAAAAACTATCAAAAGGCCCCGCAACAGCACCAATGGCATTTTGTAAATAGGCTAACTTTTTTTGTAAAGCTTCGTTTTGTTTTGCCACCACCACACCGCTGACCACATCAGAATGGCCATTTAAATATTTTGTAGCAGAATGCAAAACCAAATCAAAACCTTGCGTGAGTGGACGCTGCAAAATGGGGCTTGCAAAAGTATTATCTGCCACACTCAATAAGTGATGTTGTTTTGCAATTTTCGCAACAGCTGCAAGATCAATGAGCTTTAACATGGGATTACTGGGCGTTTCTACCCAAATCATTTTCGTGTTATCACGCAGTGCATTTACAATCGCTTCCGGCTGTGACATATCGATAAATGAAAACGTTAACCCTGCCGAGCGTTTACGCACATTTTCAAATAAGCGATAACTGCCTCCATATAAATCATCAGACGCAATCACATGATCGCCTTTATCTAACAACTCTAATACCGTGCTAATCGCCGCCATTCCTGAAGCAAATGCATAGCCTTGCGCCCCCTCTTCTAAATCTGCAACACACGCTTCATAAGCGGCGCGTGTAGGATTGTGTGTACGAGAATATTCATAGCCTTGATGTTGGCCTGGGCTAGTTTGTGCATAGGTTGAGGTTGCATAAATGGGTGTCATCACTGCACCCGTTACAGGGCAAGGCGCTTGCCCCGCATGAATTGCACGTGTTGCAATATCTAATTTTTCTGTCATAAAAACCCTTTTTCTTTCATCCACTTTTCATCTACAAATTTCGTTAAATAATTACGAATCGAGTCAGGCAAAATAACCACGCAGCGCTGATCTTTTTTTAATTGTGTTGCAACCTGCAACGTCGCCCACATAGCCGACCCAGAAGAGCCCCCTACCAACAAACCCTCTTCTTTAATTAATCTTCTTGCCATCAAAAAAGAATCTTTGTCATTGATTTTAATGTATTCATCCACGTACGCATTTTCTAACACGTCGGGGATAAAATCATACCCTATTCCTTCTACATAATAAGATTTTATCTCTGTCCCTCCGCCTAAAATGGAGCCTTCAGGATCAACCCCCACGATTTTTATGTTGGGGTTTGCTTCTTTCATGCGCTTGGCAATGCCCGTGATCGTGCCACCTGTGCCTGCCCCTACCACGACCATGTCTACCTTGCCTTCCAAATCATCCAAAATTTCTTGCGCCGTTGTTTCATAATGTGCACGAGGGTTTGCTGGGTTGCTGTATTGATCCAAAATATAAGCATCTGGAATAGATTGCTGCAAACGTTTGGCTAAAGAAATGTGGCTTTCTGGCGAATCGTATGCTGCTTCTGTCGGAGTACGATAAATTTTTGCACCTAATGCTTCGATAACCACTTGTTTTTCATGGCTCATTTTTTCAGGCATGGTAATGATAACGTGATATCCCCTTACCGCACCTACCAACGCAATACCCACACCGGTATTACCTGAACTAGGCTCAATCAAAGTAAACCCAGGTTTAATTTTCCCTGCTTTTTCAGCTTCTATCACCATTTGATAAGCAATGCGATCTTTAATAGACCCGCCTGGGTTCATGAATTCACATTTGCCATACACCTCGCAATCTAATGGTGCAGCGATTTTATTAATTTTGACTAAAGGGGTGCGGCCTATCGATTGCAAAATGGTGGGAACCAACATAAGGAGTCCTTTTTTGGAAATAAATTACGTGATTACTCAATGGCGTCAACCTAAGCGCAATAACAGATTTTTTTCATCTCTCCAAAATGGATTGCTTCGCTTACGCTCGCAATGACGGCCCGGAGGGAAAATTGATTTTACCGCTTCATCAACGCCGGCGAAACCTCAGCAAGATGAGGCTTGCTGCTTGGGCCCCCACCGATATCACCAAGACATTGCGTCACGGGTGTCAACCTTAAGTCTCTACGAGCAATTGTTTAATTCCTATTTGCCAAAACAACGCATGCACATTGTGAAATTGTTTTGACTGCGGATCGTTGCTGAAACAATAAGCCTCTGCGTCAAGTTCTTTAGCAATCTTTTGTAACGTGGTTGTTGCCGTTTCTACAATGAGAGCGGTGCTTTTAATTTCTATTAAACAAAGTGGTTTTCCTGGACGCTCTAAGATTAAATCAATTTCCAGATCATCCTTTGTTTGCAAATAACTAAGTTGGTAGTCAGGTTGATAATAGTTTATTAATTTATAAATTTCGGCAATCACAAAGGCTTCAAAAAGATCGCCATAATAACTTGTTTTTTGTTTTATCTGTAAACTTATATTTCTAGAAAGTGCGCGCACGATACCAATATCGATAAAATAAAATTTTGGTTTTTTTGTTAAGCGTTTTCGAAAAGAAGAATGAAAAGGTTCCAGGTAAAACCCGAGCAAAGTATCTTGTAAAATTTCATAATAATGATAGATGGTTTTATCATCGACTCCTGTCTCACGACTTATCTGATTGAAATTTAAAATCTTACCATTCATCTGTGCGGAGATTTCTAAAAATCGTCTAAACGGATCCAGTTTTTTAACTAATTGCTCAGACCAAACTTCTTCTTTTAAATAGGTTAAGGCATAGGCAGTTAAAAACTGTTGTTTTTCGCGCGCGGTTTTTAAATGAAAAATTCGGGGGAGCGAGCCAAACTGTAATGCATCTGCCAAATTAAAATGCTCACCTAACTCTAAAAAAGTAAATGGGTAAAGATTGTAAACAAATGCTCGTCCTGCCAATAAATTAGCTGCACCATGTCGCAGTTTTTTTGCGCTGGATCCAGTCAAAACAAATTGTTTTTTGCTGGTGCTCATTAAACGCTGAACAACGTCTAAGAGTCGAGGAACCTTTTGAATTTCATCGATGACAATATGGTGTATTTGAGTAGAGGCTGCTTTAACCCAAGCCTCTAAGTGCTGAGGGTGGCGAGCAAGCTCATCTTCGATATTAAGGTCAAGGAGATCGACCCACAAGGTATTTTCTGCGGGGAATTGTTGCGATAAAAGTGTCGTCTTGCCTGTTCCGCGCGCGCCGAATAAAAATAAACTTTGGGTGCTTGATAGTTCTAAAATCCGCTTCCACATCATGGCCACCATTTTTTAGATTCAACTCCGAAATTGTACGCCATTTTCGGAGGAATGTCTATAATCTTGGCGATGAGTTTTTCCTGGGTATTAGGATGTTACCGTTTCATTGGCGCCGGCAAAGCGGGGCAAGATGAGGCTTGTGCTGGGGCTACCACGGTTTCTTCACGTTTTTCTAGCGGCGCATAAAATGAGAGCGGCGTTGCGCGCTTCCTCGTGTTTGCAGGCAAAGAAAACCAGGTGGCATTGCTTCGCTGCGTTCGACGCAACGGCACAAAGGTTGCCACCCCTTCTGTTTTTCTATTTTTTACAACTTTTAATACATCACGAAAGGTAGGCACTGGATTAAGGTGCTGTGTTGTCGCCCACTTCTTCTGCTTTAAATACGCTTTAACAACCTGTTCCGCATCGGATGTTTTTAAGTGGTATTTCATCATTAAAATACACACCATTTCTTCTGATGTATAAGCAAGCAAGCGATGGTGCATGAAACGCCTTGCCAAAGCAGCGCTCATTTTTCGCCTGCCCATGATGTTATTGCCCTGCTCTTCAGCGGGGTTTTGAGTGCCTATCACCATAAATCCTGGTTTCTTTGGCGATTGACCATTGGGTGCTTTCCCCATCAATAAATCATTCAGGAGTCGCTCCATCATGGGTGAACTGTTAATTTCATCAATGATCACCACCGCCCCTTCATCAAAGGCTTTTAATAACAATGTCCTTTTCGCATCTAACGCCATACTCACAGGCATTTGATAAAAACAGCGATCGCCCACGACCCCTTGTGACACCGACGCTGCTTCATAACCTTGTTCCCGCAACACCGCCACCACCATATCACTTTTACCCATACCTGGCTCGCCTTCAATAATCATGCCTCCTAAACCACCGTGGCGTTTTGCTTCATTCCCTGTTGTGCGCGCGCGTCTTAGGTGACGCAATGAAAGCAGATCACACAACTGCTGATACAGGTCTTGCCGTGAAGGCGTCACTAAAAAATTATTTTTTGTAAACGTATAGCCTATATTTTTATTAGGCATTAAAAATTGTCGATCAAATTCTGCTAAATGCGCAGCAGGCACTAATGGTTTTGCTAACTGATAGGCATATTGATTTGCAAGCAATAAAGGCGGTGTCTTGGGGCAAGATTCATATGCAGACCAGGTCATTAACGCCATCATTTGTATTTCGCGCGGCGAAATTAATACGGTTTGAGCATCACAATCACATAAAAAACGATAGACCGCTAACAACGGCAAGGTAAGACGGTTGGCCTCTTTTTCTAAAGGCGTGTTTTCAAAAATAGGTTTTATTATTTTTTCGTAAATAAATGATGGCGGTAAGGGTTCAAAAAGCACGGCACAACCATGCTCTTTAAAAAAAGGCGCCAGTTGACGCTCATCACCATCACTTACAGGATTACCCGCAAAAATAACTTTATGTGAAAACGCCAGCGGATAGTAAGTGCCACGAATCAATATGCCCGGTGGTTTATTAAATAATCCCTCTAACTCACTCCATGATTTAGTACTGAGATTTGCTTCATCGATAAATAACACCTTCCACCTATCAGATGTATCCATCGCCCATGCTACCATTTCTGTTTCACGATAAATTTCAGCGCGAGGAGAATGAACGTATTTTTCAACAAAAGAAGACTTCCCCACTCCCGTCAACCCAGTTAAAAACACGCAAGGCAACCGCGTTATCACTGCATTCACTGACCGTAACCGTTGACGGATAAAATCAATACTCTCACGCTCACTAGACTGGGGGTCAAAAGGAACAAGTGAAATCTGTGAAGGCAGGTGAGACACCCCCTCCCATGCTTTGTCAGAAAGGCTGTCAGGATATAACGTTTTGTAATATAAACGCGAACGATACTGATGATAACTGTCGTTAGGGTGATCTGCGATCTCTGACAAAATCCTCTCTGACGACCCTCCTTCTTTTTCTAAAAACAACCGCTTATCTTCATCGGCAATAACATGTTGATGACTTTTTAAATAAGAAAAAGGCTTCATATCTTGACTCACCAAGATCAACTGGCCTGGTGCAGCTTCTCCTAGCGCTTGTCGAGATAATAAAAAATCGGCTAAAGCATCCGACAAAAAAGAAGAGAATTTCCCATATAAAATAACGGATTGCCCTGATTTTAAAGATTGCAACAAAGCCTGCTCTTTTTGGTTGAAACGTAATAAAAGGCGGTCCGATGCTAACCCATACTCACCACTTAAGCGAACCAATAGATCAGACGCACTACATTCAGATATTTCTATTGCAATACCTGTTTTCTGTGATTGCAGTGTCGCAACCGTAAAACCAGGATCATTACTTTGAATCAAGATTGTCTTCTGCGCATTCACTTCTGACATCGCCTGAAAGCACATTAACTTTTCTTCGTATACAAGCTGCCATCGACTTGAAATCACCCATGGCAACATCACCGATGGCGCGCAAGCAATCACTAAGGTCACTTGTTCACGTTGACAGGCCGTTAACAACCTACCCCACGCATCTTGGCTTAACTCACCCGTTAGATTGACAGGCAAGTTTTTCCCTTTAAAACGGGCCAGCCAACCCGGCTGCGTTTCTAATAATCCTAAGGTGTTGTCACAAGCATATTGATGAAAAAAATGATTGAGCGTGTGGGCGTTTAGCACCACAGCATCTGATTGCATCACTTGATACGATGCCCTATGCCCCTGACACAGCGCATCCCAAGGGTAACCTTCTGTCGTAGAAACACACAGCGATTGGGGAAAATGAAAAACTTGACCTGCATAATGGATTTTTCCATGTATCAAACTACGCTGCCAAAAACGTATAAATGATTCGTCTTCCTCAGGGGGATTAGCCAATACAATATGTTTGATGCCTTCTTGAATGACTTTTTGCAATTCGCCTTTTTCAAAATAAATATTTTCTTTTTTTATCACCCAACGACCCAGTAAACGCGCCTTCCAATCTTCTGCATGATACAAATCAATTCGATGAAAAAAGGGCGTATTCAGTTGCCCATCCAACACAACCACAAAAGGGGAAGGCATCGATGCGCTGTCAGTAAGCGGATTTTTTTCTACCACATCAAAACGAGAATAAAAATCAGCCCCCTGATAACATCCTATTTTTTTCACATCAATCAACCCAATGATTTTGGTATTTTTCGGAAGCAACACACCGTCTGCGCTTGCATCTTCCTCTAACAATTTATTAAAACGCACGAAATCGTCGGATTCAAAATTTGCATAATTTACCAATAAAATGGGCGTAATATTATCTTCACGGTATTTTTTCAAAAAACGATATAAAGCGCCGCCAGGCCCTTTGTGCGGCACGCCTTTTATCACACCCTCTTCTGACACAGCTTCTAAATAGGGTAGCGAACAAATTAAATCTTGAGGTGTGTCCACGCAAAACAAATCATACGATGCATTTCTGTGAGCAGCGTATTCAATATGTGTTTGCAAATCTTGCAAAGCCTCACGCCCTAATACTTCAACAAGCTGTTTTGTTTTTCCTTGAAATAAGCACTGACAATATTCAGCAATCGTGTCTATTTTTTCTGTGGTTGTTTTTCGCCACGTAGCCAATGCGCCCGCTAGCGTCGCTTTATCTCGTGCGGCATACACTATATTGCACACCACTGCCATCACAGGATCTCTCACGCTTGCCAATTTGGGTGTAAGGAAATTAATGCAATAACAGATCTGATCCGCTGCCACCACTTTAAGACTCTTCGACAACTGCGCAGTATAATCTTGCGGATAGAGCGCAATAAAACGCTTTAACAAAGATAAGGTATAATGCAAAACAGCCGTTTTATTACTCACCAATGCTGCAAGCCACGCAGGCACGCCTGTTGCGCCACGAAGTAATAATCCTTGCAAAGCGTGTGCCGTGTAATCCGATTCTTTTCGAGGCAGCGCCGCCAAAATCGCTTCCCAGTTTTCTGCTAAAAACAAAAAAAACAATCCCCCTTGACGAATAAAGGTATTGTAATCTGCAACAACCACTTTTTCTTGAAACGCTAACTGCTCCATAATCAAAACAAAATGGCCAAGACTATAAGTAATAAGCGGTATTAATTTACGAAGACTTAATCCAACAAGCACGCCTTTCACAAAATTAGGATCATAAAAACTCCATGAATCATTATCTTTATGATAACGAATCGCAACTTGGTGCCACCCTACATTTTGCAGAAGATAATCACCGGGGTGTTTTTCCAAAAATAATTTTAAATTATCGCCAAAAAAAACACCTGATTCCTCTGATTTAGAAAATCTATCTTCCTTCACAACAGACCACAGCATCTCAAGATAATAATGTAAATCTTTATTTAACGTCTCTCTTCGCCCATCCCAACAATAGAGATGTGAAATAAATCTCTCCCACGCCTCTTGAGAGTTTCTCAAAAAAATTTTAGACAACTGAGTACAAATACCGCCTTGTATTTTTGGAATATATTCCAAATCTTTTTCCATGATCGTTAAATATTGAGACAATTTTTCAAGGATCATTCCCTGATTAAGCGTCTTGTTTTTACCAACAAACTCAAATGCTGCATCGTCTTTCGTCGGCTTGAAATGAAACCGAGCATCAGCGTTATAGGGTATGTTCACTGGCTCTTCAACAACATCGGGTGGAATGGGCTGCCCGATCTGCGCTTTATTTTCGATACTCAGATGGGGATATTGCAGTTGAAGTCTATTTAAAAATTCAGAAGATATTTTTTCACATTGATATAGCTTAAGCTCTTTTAGAGAAGGCAATCTACTCATTAAAGAGTATACGGTTTCTTCGCTGATATCAGACCCACTGGCATTTAAAAATTCAAGATGAGGGAAAAAACCCGGTTCATCTCGAAAGTTAATTTCAACGTTTTTACATTGAAACAAATCAAGTAACATCAAATATGGCGTTTTATTAAGTACGTGATACAAACACTCACCAGAAAGATCAGAGAAGCTCAAGTCTAATTTTTCAAGGTATAAAAGCGATTCACTTCCAAGAGATTGAAATAAACAAGAAAGCATTGAACCATGATATTTTCTTAAAAAAAGTTTCTGAATCTCATTTGTTATTTTAATAATTTCTAAAAAATTTTCGACAACTGCGCCTTGAGGATCCAACTCCAAGGTTTTAATATGCGGAAGATAGTCTGGTAAAAATGATAAAAAACTTTCAAAAATACATTTTTTTTGTAACAGCTTCACACAACTTTCATGGTCAAGGCTCAAATCGCGATAACTTGTTCTTATCCCGCATATTTTACCTTCTTTCACTATCTCTAATACAAACCTGTCAGCAGATTTAAAATAACGATCGACAAAAATCCCTTGAAGCGGCGGATGAGCGGTTCTTGCAATCTGTACAACTGCTTGGAAGTTCTTATTGATTTCCTGAAATGCTACAAGCTCGCTGACAAACAATTCACGTATTCTTTTTTGAGTGTGCGGGAAATGTTTAAATAAACAAGGCAACCAATAATCATCAACAACCCAGGTTTTATCGGGTAAAAGTTGATATTTTTCATAGGCAAATCGCATCAAAAATGTTTGACTTTGGAGAGAAACCTGAGGGAAAAGTGATTCTAATGAAACTAAGTTTTCTTTTGTTAATCGAACAAGCGAATATTGTTCTGGTGCAGCAGCACGATTATCTTGCCATAGGTAGATAGGAAAACCGCTATCAAGACAAGCTTGTAACGGCTGAATAATCCTTTTTATTTCTTGTTTTGACCAGCAACTTAAGCGCCAATCAGATAAAATTAAATTCTTGGGCTGACGCTGACTGGCAAGCGAAGCACTTTTGAAGGCAGGCAATCCTTGAAGAAACCGATCTACCTCTAATTCGCCCCCACCTTCAGCTGAATCAGTATAATGGTGTTCGCTGATTTTACTGCGATAATAAAATGCATCGGGGTAAGACACTGACTTCACAACAATATCCGATTAACTACACCCACTTAGTCAATGATGTAACTTAAGCGAATAACAATGACGGCCCGGAAGGGGAAAAACACTTAAGTTGACACATTGCACGAACAGTGGCCTGCTCAATGATGTATGGCACAGTTTACCGAACAATCCTTAAAAATGAGTTAAGGTGGGGAAGAAAATAGATTTTAATAAATAAAGAAGGGAATCCCATTTTAATTACGCCTCATTGCTTAGGCATCTTCTGCATAACCACACGCCTTTTGCGGGCAGACTTTTTGTGTGCCTTTTCGCTTGGTTACTTTCGTTGTCAAAATAGGCCAATGACATTGCGGACATTTTTCATCAAGGGGCTCGTTCCAGATAGCATAAACACACGTAGGATATCGTGAACAAGAATAAAAAATTTTGCCATAACGCGATTTTCTTTTTAATAAGGTGCCCTCTTTGCAAGTCGGACAACCCACATGCGTATCCAGCGGTTTTTCCAAGGGCTCAATGTATTTGCAATCAGGGTAGCCTGTGCAACCAATAAATTTACCATAACGCCCACTGCGTACTTGTAATGACTTTTGACATTCAGGACACGCACGATCAGGCAAAATCTCTGGTTCAGATGAAGCAGTTTCATCAAGATTACGCGTGTAATCGCAATCAGGGTAAGCCGTGCACCCAATAAAACGCCCGCGCTTGCCTAAACGAATAGACAAGGGTTTTTGACATTTAGGACACGCTTCATCAATTTCTTCTTGTGTTACATCCTTGCGGGAGATATTCACTTCTGTATCCTTCACTAACGCTTCGAAAGGTTGCCAAAATGCCTCTAGCAAGGGCACCCATAATTTTTCACCACGCGACACTTCATCTAATTCATCTTCTAGCTTCGCGGTGAAATCATAATCTACATATTGTGTAAAATAGAGTGTTAAAAATTTATTGACGACGCGACCTACATCTGTGGGGTGAAAACGTTTTTGCAGCAACTGCACATACTCACGATTTTGCAAAGTAGAAATAATACTGGCATACGTCGAAGGGCGACCAATACCAAACTCTTCTAACGCTTTTATCAAACTTGCTTCAGAATAACGTGGCGGGGGTTCTGTGAAATGTTGTTCCCCTTGAATCGACAGCAATGTGACTTTTTCGCCTTCTTTTAAAGGCGGTAAGATCACATCCCTGTCGTCTTCAGATTGCGTATCATCTTTGCCTTCTTGATAAACCGTCATAAAACCAGGATTAGCAATCACTGATCCATTTGCACGAAAACGATTACCTTCTCCACACGCTAAATCTATCGCGACCGTGTCTAGGGTAGCATGGATCATTTGACTGGCTACCGTGCGCTTCCAAATCAAGTCGTATAATTTATATTGCTCTAACGTTAATTTATTTTTAATCTCTTCAGGAAAAAAATCTGGATGCGTAGGACGAATCGCTTCATGGGCTTCTTGCGCATTCTTCGCTTTTGTTTTGAATTGTCGCGGTTCCTCTGGCAACAAGTCTTCGCTATAACGTTTTGTAATCATCGCGCGAATTTCTGCTAAGGCTTCTTGCGCTAACGTCACAGAGTCTGTACGCATATAGGTGATCAAACCCACATTACCTTCACCAACATCCACCCCTTCATACAGCTGCTGTGCAATGCGCATGGTTCGCTGCGCAGTAAATCCTAATTTTCTTGCGGCTTCTTGCTGTAAAGTAGATGTAATAAATGGCGCTGCAGGTTGACGTTTTCTTTGTTTTTTCTCAACTTTAATAACTTCTAAAAATCCATTGGCAGCAGATAATAAGGCCGTTTCTATCGCTTTTGCTTGCGCCTCACTCACCACACTAAATTGCGTGAGCTTTTCATGTTGGTATTCTGCCAATTTTGCTGTAAAGGCTTGCTTGTGCCCCTTGGCTTGCGCACTTGCGATGATGCTCCAATATTCCTGCGTAACAAACTTTTCAATTTCTTCTTCACGCTCCACAATCAAACGTAAAGCGGGGCTTTGCACACGCCCTGCCGATAAACCACGACGAATCTTTTTCCACAACAAAGGCGATAAGTTAAAGCCCACCAGATAATCTAAAGCACGGCGTGCTTGCTGCGCATTAACCAAATCCATAGAAATAGCACGCGGATGTTGAATAGCGTGTTGAATCGCCGTGCGGGTGATTTCATGAAACACAACGCGGTGCACGGCTTTGTCTTTTAATACTTTTTTCGCTTTTAAAATTTCTTGAATATGCCAGGAGATAGCCTCTCCTTCGCGATCCGGGTCAGTCGCCAGATATAACACCGCGGCTTGTTTTGCCGCTTTCGCAATCGCCTCTACATGCTTGGCGTTTTTTTCCAAGATGGCATATTTCATTTTAAAATCATGCTCAGGATCAACCGCCCCTTCTTTTGGCACGAGATCACGCACATGACCATACGAAGCCAAAATATCAAAATCCTTCCCTAAATATTTTTTTAAGGTTTTGGCTTTCGCAGGAGACTCAACGATCAGTAAGTTTTTATTCATACATTCCTAAAGTAAGGCAGTTGTTCACACGCTCACCGAATACGCCCTGGAGGGCGTATTCACTTAAATTCAATTTCACACCATGAACCGTTATTTAAAAAATCCTTTTCATCTAAAAATCTAGTGCACAACGCTACTACGTTCATTTAATACTTTATTTTCAAGCCACTCTAATTCTGCTTCTTTGCCCGTGCGATTAAATAACACCACTAACGTCACCCACTTTAGCTTCGCTAAATTAATAGGCTCTCCTAGCGCTAACACGCGATCAATCACCATCTCTCGTGAAAGCGAATCAAGCACCCCAGATTGCTCTAGAAACAATAAAAAGCCACGACATTCTGGATTCAACTTTAATACTTCATCAGGATTATAAATTCTTAAGCTGGCAAGTTTGGCTTTCTCTTGTTTTTCAATCGACTTCAAATCTTCTAATTCATCTAACCACTGCAAAGCACGCGAAATTTCATCGGGATAAAAACCAGCTTGCTGCAATTCATCTGTTAAATCATCTTCAGTGACCACGACTTTGTTGGGATCAGCCTGGTTAATAATATAGTGCTCAAATAGATACATGAGTACTTCAAGCATATTTTCTATCCTCTAAACATTGGGTTAATTGCTTGTTTCCCTGGGTATATAACGTGCGCCCTCCCTTATTACCACCCCTTCAAACTCTAACCTAGCAAGTAATGCTGCAACTTTATCCGCTGAAAAACCACTCCGCGCAACCATGCTGTCAAAGGAAGTGGGCACAAAAGCCATGCATTCTAAGAGCGAAGACAGGTCCGCGTCCAGCACCGGAGGTGTTGGCGGCAACCCTGGGGCCTTTGCTTCACAAGAGGTGTGGTTTGATTTTATTTGGATTTCCTCAAGCAGATCAGTCACATTCTCAACTAATTTTGCCCCTTGTTTCAAGAGATAATGGCAGCCTTTTGCTAAAGGGTTATGAATGGAGCCTGGCATCGCATAAACCTCCCTACCCTGCTCTAAAGCATAACGCGCGGTAATCAGTGACCCACTTTGCAAGGCTGCTTCAACCACAAAGACCCCCCTGCTCAATCCACTTATTAACCGGTTTCGACGAGGAAAATTTTCCGGTTTGGTGGCCGTGCCCAGCGGAAATTCTGATAGCCAGACCCCGTTATTGTTTAGCATAGCAGCCGCCAAGGCTTGATGCTTTGCAGGGTAAATCACATCTAACCCTGTACCCATCACAGCAACACCCGCCCCCGCCACACTCACCCCCCCTTCATGACTGGCAGCATCTATTCCTAACGCCAAGCCGCTGGTCACCACAACACCCTGCTGTGTGAGCGCCCTTGCAAAATAAAAAGCATTTTCTTTGCCTGCATGCGTGGGGTGACGACTCCCCACCATCGCAATTTGCAAGCGATGCAAGGTGGGCAGGTGCCCTTTTGCAAACAGAATGGGGGGCGGCGCGTGAATTTGCTTTAACAGCTCAGGATAACGCACATCTTCTAAGGTCAAAATAAAATGATTGGCCTGTGTCGCCCAAGCCAAATGCGCCTGAATCTTTGCTTCATCAGGATGACGAATAGCAGGAATCGCCACCGCCGGCACATTCGCCGCCAACAAAGCAGCTTCGCTGGCTGAGAAAACGGCTTCTAAACTGGAGAAATGCGCCCTGATACGGGCAAATTGCGCAGGACCGATTTGCGGCGCAAAACTCAACGCCAACCATAAATTGATATTTTCAGTGTTCGACATGATTTTATTATTATTGTTATTTTAAATAAAAAAGGATTAAGCGTCTCTTTCTCGAAAAATAATACGCCCTTTGGTGAGATCGTAAGGTGTCATTTCTACTTTGACTTTGTCGCCGGTGAGGATACGGATATAGTTTTTTCTCATTTTGCCTGAAATATGGGCTAGCACGATGTGCCCATTTTCAAGTTTGACTCTAAAGGTGGTATTTCGCAGTGTTTCTGTCACCACGCCATCCATCTCGATTACATCTTCTTTAGACATTGACAACCCTTTATATTTTTCGAAAGAAAGGGATTATAGGATACAGTAGGTCATTTTGAAAGTGAGATTTTCTTTGGTTTGAACGGGCCTGTCGTCAAAACTAGGCTGAAGGAAGCGAATAAAAATACCATGCCGACCCACGCTAATTTCAGGATAAAAAGCTTCTTGCTTTGGCACATAGACTTGCACTAATTGGCATGGCGCTTGAGGATCTAACATCACCTGAAAAAACCCTTGCGCGGCCGTTTGCACCTGCGGACTCCCACACTCTCGCACTAAGCGCAGCAATAAACTCACGGCCTCTTTAATGGTGTCAAATTTTTCTAGCCAGGCAGCCAGATCTTGAATGCGTTGTTCACTGGGCTGGTGCAACCAATAATGATAAGCAGGAATTTCAAAGGCACAGCCCCCACCGGGGTTTAATGCGTATTGACGAATACTGTTGAGTAACTCATTTTGTCGCAGCGCCTGGGCAAACTTGCCTTGTGTTAAATGCAAACGCTCATTGATTGACTCAAGTTGAGTCAGCAAGTGTTGAAGCTTTTGATTATCAATGTGTTTGTTTTGATCTAGCCTGCCAAAGTTAGCAATATGACGGCATAACTCTTTGGTCAGCTTGGTTTTTAAATCGGGCCTGTCTAATAAATAAAGTACTTCTAGCAACGATGAAACCGTCGCACGACTATCCCAAATAGAATGGCCTTGGCAAGTATGATCAATTTGCAAAAACAAGCGCTCCAATCGCAAGCACACGCGAATATGCTCGTTAACGGGTTGCTCGTAAAGAATGGCATTGTCCCACATGCGTTGATTCCTATACTCAGCCTAGCGAATTGTCAACAGCCTCTACTCTCTTGATTTCTACAAAAGTGTACCTATTCATTTTAAATCTGTCACGGTATTCACTTTCTTAATAAAAATACATTCGCTCGCTGTGTAATTGGAAATATGATGCGCCAAGCATTTAATGTTCATTTTTTGATAGATCCAAATAGCGTTTGTGTATTTTCAACACGCTTTCTTTTAATGCAGTCAAATCACCCTCATTTTCAATGACATCCTCAGCCAAAGATAAGCGTGCCGAGCGCGTTGCTTGTTGCGCTAATATTTTTTTTGCACAAGCAGGCGTCATTAGATCGCGCTTTACGATGCGCGCCAGACGCATGGCTTCAGAGGCTTCCACCAGCAAAGTGCGATGGATAAATGGAAAAGGCCCCTTTTCAAACAACAAAGGGATCACCACCACGCCATAAGGGGATTGCCATTGTTTTATTCTTTCTTGAATGTGCGCGATGATAAGCGGATGCAATAAATTTTCCAACCATTGCTTTTGTGCTGCATCTTCAAAAATAAGGTCGCGCAATTTAGCACGATTGAGCGCCCCCGAAGCCAATACAATATCCGCCCCAAAGTGCTGCACGATGGCTTGGTAAGCGGGTTGATTTAACTGCACGAGATCACGGGCAACTTCATCTGCATCAAGACAAGGCACACCTTGCTGCGCAAACAACTGTGCAACCACCGATTTGCCCGCACCCATGCCACCGGTTAAACCCACCACTAACATAAAAGTCCTGTATACGCTGTCATCATCGCTTGCCCCCAAAACAATAAAACCAATCCAGACAATGATAAAAAGGGGCCAAAAGGAATCGGGGCACGAAGCGCCAATTTTTTTCTCAGCATAAACGCACCCCCTATCAGTAATGCCAATATCGCCGCCAATGAAATCAGCAAAGGGATAAATTGCCACCCTAACCACGCACCCAGCGCCGCAGCTAATTTGAAATCACCGTAACCCATTCCCTCTACCCGCGTAAAAAAATAAAAAATCTTCGCAATGCCCCATAGCGTGAGGTATCCCAACGTCGCCCCTAAAATCGCGGCGTGGCTTGGAATAAAAAGCGGGAACACGCTGAGCAATAACCCAACCCACAATAAAAACAAGGTGAGATTGTCTGGCAATAAAAAACTTTCCAAATCAATAAAACACAAACTCAATAAGGTAAAACAAAAAATCATCGCCATCGGCGTTTGCCATGTCACACCAAAATGCCATACGCATAACACCGCTAATAAACCAGCAAGCCACTCCACTAAAGGATAACGCCAACTGATCTTGGCCTTACAAGAAAAACACTTTCCACGCTGCAGCAAAAAAGAAAGTATCGGCAAATTGCGGTGAAAAGGAATCGTCTTGCGACAATGGGGGCAATGCGATCGCGGCACACATAAATTAAAAGGGGTAATATCACTTTCATTGGCAGCATCTGGCAAGCCGAGCACTTCCATAGACTGCGTTTGCCACTCTTTTTGCAACATCAATGGCAAGCGATAAATCAATACATTCAAGAAGCTACCGATGCTTATGCCAAAAAGAAAAGCGACGCAGAGGTAGTAATAAGGATAGGTTTGTAGGAAATTTATCATATGCATCCATGCCAACACACTCGTTACCTCAAGCGTTGCGATTTTTAAATCGACTCCACTGCAACAAGGCATAAAAAGGCAAACAAGAAAGCAGCAACAAGGTGCCAAAAAACACGAGTTCTTCGCCAGAACCAATGATGGCCCAAAAAGAATAAACACCCGCAAGAATCGCAATCAAACTAGATTTAACAAAATGGGTGCCATTAAATAATTCACGCTTTTTGACAAATAAAATTAGCTGCGCAATGCACGTGAAAAAATAAGGAATCACATTCGACAAAGTGGCCAGCAAAATAATATAAGTAAATTGCGTGACCAGACTTTTATTTAACGTCATTAATAACAACAGCGTGATCAACACACTTGAAATAATTAACGCACTGTACGGCGCGCCTGCTTTATTTTTTAAAGCAAATAAGCGAGGAAAAAGACCATCTTGCGCAGCCGCCAAAGGAATTTGTGCCTGCATTAACGTCCAGCCATTTAAGGTGCCAAAGGTAGAAATAATAGCGCCTATTGCAATGATTTTTTCACCCCACGGTCCAAACATGATTTTAGCGGCATCGGCAAAGGGCGCGGTAGAATGCAATAACTGCTCGTTAGGCATCATTAACATCACGGCCGTCATGCATAACAGATATAACACCGCCGTTAATATGATGCCTAAAATCGTTGCGCGAGGAATATTATATTTTGGATTTTCAACACTTTCTGCAGGCACTGTTGCAGACTCCAAACCAATAAAGGCCCACAAAGTCAGCGTGGCCGCGCCTGTCAACGCAGAAAAATTGGATTCACCCGTTGCGTTAAATGGATGGAGATAATGTAAATCAGAGTAAAAAAACCCGAGAAAACCAATCACAAACAGAGGGAGCAATTTTAATATCGTTGTCACCAACTGCACCATACCCGCTTGTTTAACACCCAGCGTATTAATAAACGTTAAAAACCACACCACACTGGTCGCTGCAAAAAAAGAAAATAAATGATTGTGCGTTAAGACAGGAAAGAAAACCCCAAGATAACCCACAAAAGCGATAGCGATGGCGGCGTTACCCACCCACATCGCAATCCAATAACCATAAGCAATTTGAAAACCAATGAATTCGCCATACGCTGCTGCACAATAGGCGTAAGGCCCACCTGTTTTTGGCAAACTGCTGCCTAACTTCGCCATCACCAAGCCCAGGAGAATGGCGCCAATACAAGTGCACAGCCAAGCAAAAATGCTGATGCTGCCAAATCGAGCCAGAGAAGAAGGCAATAAAAACACCCCTGAGCCAATCATATTGCCGCAAACCAATGCAGTCAGCGTCCAGAAGCCTAAACGCTGGGGAGATGTATTATTTACCATAGATTTCTCAAGAAGCTGGGACTTGTGTTGCAAATGGCCATTCTACCTTATTCTGCAACCACCACAATAAAAATAAACCGGGCAAAGAAAGTAAAAAACCCATTACAAAATAGTGACCCCAACCATAATGCTGCGCCACATAACCGCCTAAAGGCCCAATATAAACTCGCCCCATTGCAGACAGCGAAGACAATAAAGCAAATTGCGTGGCCGTGTAGCGGTGGTCACACAAGTTCATCAAAAAAGAAAGAAACGCAATGGTCGCCATCCCTGCCGTCACGTTTTCTAAGGCGATCGCAAAAACCAACAAAGGATAGCTTTTATCCGTTTGCAGCAGCAGGAGAAAACATAAAGTGGATACGCCTTGCAACACCCCAAACACCATGAGCGCACGATACAAGCCTAAGCGGCTTAAACACCCACCCCCTGCAAACACACCTATTAAAGTGGCCGCCAACCCGACTGTTTTATAAATCGACCCTAATTCTTTTAAACTCAACTCAAATGCCCGTGACAAAAAAGGCCCCAATACACTAAACGCAAAAGCATCGCCTAATTTATACAGCAGAATAAATAACAGGATTAACCACACTTTGGGTTTTTGTAAAAAATTTTTAAAAGGGTGCGTGATAGCCGCTTCTAGCGTGGTGGGCGGATGAAAACAAGGCGGCTCACGCCCTAACAAGGTTGCGCCCACCCCAATGGACATCAGCCCTGCCATCACAAGGTAGGTCACTTTAAAACCGAAATAGCCCGCAAGAATTAATGCCAAGCCCCCAGAAACCAACATGGCAATGCGATAACCTGCCGTATAAAACGCATTGCCCACCCCTAAATTCATTTGCGTGAGGGTGTCTGTTCGATAGGCATCAACGGCTACATCTTGGCTTGCCGATAAAAAGGCAGCAAAGATAGCCACAAGCCCTAATTTAACAGCATGGATTTGTGGATCTAAGAAAGCCATGTAGGCAAGGGTTGCTATCAATAATAATTGCGTACACAGCAGCCAGCCGCGCCGTCTACCCAAGACAGGCCAACTAAAACGATCCATGAGCGGCGCCCATAGAAATTTAAACGTATAAGGCTGGCCAATTAAATTAAGTAACCCCAAGCCCACCAAAGAAACACCGACGGCGTTATACCAAAATTGCAAAGTGGCGCCGGTCAGCGCCAATGGTAAGCCTGAAGAAAAACCCAACAAGAAAATTAAAAAAATAGTGGGGTGTGTGATCAACTGTAATTTTTGTCTCATGCGCTACACACCCCGCTCTCAAAGGCCTATTTTTTTGCTACAGACAATAGCTCGATTTTAAAAATCAACACTTGGTTAGGACCAATAGGACCCACACCATGATCACCATAGCCTAATTTAGCAGGCACATAGAGTTCCCATGTTGAACCGGTTTTCATCAACTTTAAGGCTTCTACCCAAGCAGGAATTAAATCTTTTGACAAAACAAAAGTAGCGGGCTTGCCACGCTGATAAGAGCTATCAAACTCTTTGCCATCTACAAATTTACCGCTGTAATTAACGGTGATGCTTTCTCCTTCTTTAGGTTGTGCACCTTTGCCCTCACCCAAGACTTTATATTGCAGCCCATCAGATAAGGTCACGACACCTGGTTTTGTTTTATTGTCTGCTAAAAACTTCTCGCCTTGTTTTAAATTGGTTTCACTCACTGTTTTGAATTCTGCTTGTTTTTTTGCAATTAATTCTTTTCGGAAATTCATTAACACCTCTTGCACTTGCTGTGCAGTTAATTGAGGTGTTGCGCCAGACACGCCATCACTTAACCCTTGGGAAAAAATAGCAGGATTGATACTGATGCCTTGCTGTTTAAAGTCTTGGCCCATCTGCACGCCAATCGCATAACTCACCTTGTCAGATTCATTTTTCAAACTCACTTTATCTGCCCATGCGCTGTGCGCACACAACACCGCCAGCATAACGCCCGCTACTTTAAGTTTCATTTTTTCTCCTTGATTGGGTTAACACAAACAAACCATCCATTTTGCCTAATGTCCCCTACAAACACCAGCACTGATCTAATCCCGCCTTTCCGAATACCTTACTCATCGCGTAAAATCTCTCAAGCAGATCTACTCAAACCGTTACTTTCCATAAGAGACCCCGACTGATGTTCAAAACTGCAGCCCCCTCAAGACAGGCAGATACGTCAACCCCACCTGTCACGATTATCCATCGCACCCCCTCGCTTGCCCGCCTTGATAGCGTTGACGACACACAAGCTCTCAGTAATGTACTCCATGCTGAACAAACACTCGCAGAAGTCGCGGAGGCGATATGCACCGACCTGTATCAAAGATTTCGCTCCCGATTAAAACCTCGGCACATTGCGCATTTGTCTGATGCTGAAAAAGCAGCGTATCGGGTTCAGCATACAACAGCCAGGCACATGACACACTTCGGTGCGAGGGTCATAGGAACGGCGGCTAAAGTATTGAAATGGGGGGGACGCTTTGTTGAATTTGCCGATGAAGTAAGCGCGCATGATGAAGATCCGGCCACACAAACTTGTCATATTGTGCTGCTGGCTGGCCAGTGGGGTCTGGAAGATCTTGGCGATTTTATCGGTACGCGTGCGCTTACGCTTGCCATCGGCGCGAGCAACCCTGTCGTAACGGTGCTTGCTTACGGCGGCATGAGAGTGGTAACCGATTATAGCTTGCCCGCATTCTACGAATTTTATCAATGGTGCCAAACACCCGCTCAGCGGCTGGAACCTTATCAAGTTCCCTTGCGTGATATCAAAAGATATGTTGCATCACTGCCCCAATTTCGGGCGCACAATGCCCGCGCGAATGAAGCAGTGCGCATGGCTGCGTCAGAAGGGTTTCCGGCTAACAACGTGGAAATCGCAAGCGCTTCCTCTTGTCATCCAGCGATACAGTCAGAATTTTTCAACTCACTTCGTCGTCAGGATGCTGAAACCCAGCTCTCCGCAGAAAAACTATTTGATCATTTGCGTCACAGCGTTCAACAACTTCTTGATGGTGCACAGACAGAAGGTTTCAATGTCGTTGCGTTGGACGATAACTTGGCCGACACCGCTCAGCCGCAACAAGAACGATCTGGGCTACGATTTTCTCACGCGAGAGAATTTAGGGCCGTATTTAACACGGATCCTCGCCCCAATAGATCGCCTACACAGACAGCATTACCGCTTATTGGCGCCAGGTTTACTGCTTCTTATGAAGGGCAATGGCGATTTCACCTCAGTGCTGGTTTTGATACAGCACGTCCTTTAGCAAACAATTTGGCTATCCCAGTCTTGCTGGGCCTTTATACAGCAGGGAGTGTGATTAACTATTATTTTATGAGTGACCAAAAACGCGCACTGGCCGATTTGAAAAGTAAAATGCAGGCATTTTTAGATGTGGACGTAGAAACAGGGTTTAAAGGAACGCTCGATTGGCTATTGAATATTGGCGTAAAAAAAGAGGAATTAATATTAGAAAAATCTCGACGAAGCTCTTCTTTGCAAGAAGCCTTACTGGCTGTCATTGCACATCATGCTGACAATGATGGCTTAGTCTTTGACTGTAATGCACGCTTGAGCGCGCTCGAAATGAATGATTGGGACGCAATTTCAGAGTGGCCACATTCAGCAGAGAAAACCTACGCCCATTTTAATCAACGAGGCACGACATTGGCTAACGATATCACCTCCGCATTAGCGCGCGGCGATTATCGAACCGCTGAAGGCAATGCAGAAAAATTCATAAAAAAATTTCCTGCCAGTCCCAATGGCTATTATTATTTGGCACAAAGCAAGGAGCATCAGGGGAAAAATCCTTCAGAGGTTATCAAGCTCAATGACCTTGCCTTGTCATTAACAACGAAGCAACTGCATCAAGTACAACAGGCGCACTACACACATCAAGGAGATATGTCTGACTCGGCTTATCCACAACTTTTAAGTATCCAACAGTTTCAAGCCGCGCTCACACTACATAATCAATTTTTAAAACAAAAACAAACGGCGATGAATGAGATTTTAGCCGATCCAAACAACTTAGATAAACGAAGAAATTACCGCTCACTGTTAGAAAAAAATGGAGATTACTCAGCCGCGATTGAAGAACAGCAAAAAATTTGCAAGCAGGATAATCACCAACCAGAAGACACCTTGAAATTAGCCGATCTTTTTCAAGAAACGCATAACGCATCTGATTTTGTCGAAGCATTAAAAAATCACCTCACTGAAAACCCACGCGATGCCAAAGTAGCATTAACACTGGCAAGCTATTTTTCTAATCAAGCAGATAAAAAGAAAAATGCAGTGGATGCCATTCATTGGTGTGAATATTATTTAAATCTTCATCCTGATGATGTTAATGCAAAATTACTCTGTATTAATGCCTGTATTGATGGTGAGAACACGGAGAAAGCAAAAGAAAAATTGATTGCATTACTGAAAGATCACCCTAATACGCAAGAAGATAAAAAAGAAACCTCAAGCTTGTCTCCAGAAAACGCCATCATCGCCAATGAATTGCTCATGGCAATCGCACACCAAGCAGGGGATACAGAGAGAAAACTTCAGCATGGTATGGCTATCTTAGCCATTAATCCGAAACATGCGCCAACGCTAAAAAAACTGGGAGAATTTTTTGAAACTCAAGATTCTATTAAAGCAGAAAGTTTTTATAAACAATGTTTCCTTGCAGATCCGAAAGAAGTTAACTGCCTGCTTGCGTTTGCAACACGTGCCTTATTGCGTGGCGATACAGCCAGTGCAAAGCGGTGTTTAAAAATAATATTAGACGATAATCAAGATCACCCTCTTGCGAATAAACTCTTAGAACAAATTGTCGAAGTAGAGTTCAAGCAGCAAAAAGCCCTCTATCTTGAAACAGGTGAGTTAGTCACTTACCACCTCATCTCTACATTATCTTGGAAAATCCTCAAAAGCCCTGCAGCAAGTCAGGCTTTGAAAAATATCGCTAGCGCCACCTTAATGAGCATGCATTTAATGGGGGACGTTGCTTTTAATTATGCAAAAACCGGATCCGCAAGTGCGGCATGGAAAAAGTTTAAGGATCCTTGGGCCTTAAGCCGAAAACTAGCATGCGCGATGCTCAGCCTAGATCAAATACTGGTGCTGCAACATCAACAACCGAATGCGCCCCTTTATTTTGCTATTAAAAACATCGCACAATGTTTCAGCCATGGGCATCGATTAGCGCATATTCTTCAGAGTGCAAGCGATCTTTATTATATGCAAAAAGCAGGGGCTTCTTATTTTTCAACCACCTCGACAAACCCTGCTTCACAACAAACTGCAGATACCGGCTACAGTCAACGGGGCCTACTTCTCAGCGCAGGATCCATTCTCATTCATGCCATTAACAATTATTACATCAGCCTGGAAAAAAATGGGGAACTGATTTCAGACTGGACGCCCTCCTTAGTCTTGGCGGATCTTGCAAAGGTAGGCGCCGGCTTAATGGACTGCGTGAATTTTTGCCGTGCCTACCCCCAGGTCAGTCATTTCATTTACACGCACGGCAGCGCCATGATGGGATCGTTAGGCACTGCTGCCGCCTCACTTGCCAGCAGCTGGGCAGCATTAGGCATTGCAGCACAAGCAGCAACAGGCGTAGGTGCTGCGGTGTTATTGGGTTATGCCGGATATAAACTCTATGGCTACCTATCCCATCATTACCACGAGAAAAAACTCGACACCATGGTGGCTAATGCAGGACTTCTTTTAGAGCGTGGCGATTATACGCAGGCCCGAAAACAATATGCTTGCGCCCTTGAACAACAAATTAAAGATCAAGAAGATCCAGCCAGAACAGCGAAGTGCCACGATAGAATTGAGTTAATTGACTTAATTACCCATCAAAAACAAAAAGATTATGCCTGGATTATTACTCGCTGCACTGAAATGTTGAAGACAAATCCCAATAATTTGCGTGCACTCCAATTTCGCTCGCGTGCTTATACGGACAATCATCAAACCTATGAAGCATTTTATGATCTCGAAAAATTATTGACGATCGCCCCCGCCGCTTCAGAAGCAGGGGTCGACCATTTAGCAGAAACGTATGATCAATTAGCCGGCGTTATTTATCATCGCGGCAATGGTAGTTGGGCCATCCATTATGCTAAGCAATCTGTTAATAAATTAGCAGAAGAGTTTGCTATTCAAGAAAAAAAATCCGAGAGAGCAGAACGCAATAAAACTCAACATGAATTTTTCGCTAAGCCTGCAGAAGGCTTAATGAGAAAATTTCGACGAATAGCGAATATTCTAGGCATTAACAATGAATCCATCCGAGATTATAAAGAAGATAAAGCCAATTTAGCTAAAAAAGCACAGCTAGCAGAACGCTTGTGCGCCGCCAAGCAGCACTTAGCCTCTATAGAAAAAGACATCAGCGACACCTGGACTACTTTTCATATTGAGATCATCACGTACGCCATCAACGGGGCATTACAATACCTCAGTGCCATCGCGAGCGATAAGAGCGCAGATTTTAGCGTTGGCTTCAGACATGCTTCATTTGCGGACGCACAAAAACTTTGGCATCCTCTCGACGCATCGCCCAAAGCAACAAAACAAGTTACCATGGCCTCACCACTACACCTCAAAAGTTATGAATTTTAACGACAGTGCCCACTTTAATGATGGAGTTTAATAATTATGTTTATGTTAAGAGAAAACTTATCTCGTTTCCGTCATTATTTTCTTCGGATTGAGTTTTTGCTGCTTTTAGTCATTGCCAGAATAGGTTATTTACGTAGAACAGCCCTCGCTGAATCCATTAAAACAACCCCGCTTGTTTGGGGGCCTGTTATTCTGGGTATCGTCACCACCACACTCGGTTCCTTATTTACCCATTGGCGTGAGTATGAAAACCATTTACGTGAAGATCGTGCCCTTGCAGAAAAAAAATTGATGCATGACATGGCATCAAATTTTGATGCTGCCAATCAATCCATGAGCAATAGAAGTTACTTCAATGCGGCTGAGGAATTTCGACTGGCCCGCCTAGCCGCCCAGGCCATTTACAATAGGGTACCTGATGATAATCTGAAAAATAACCTCCTGAGGGCTTATGTGGGTGAAGCAGAAGCAGAAGCACACAAAGGTAACTATTACACGGCAATAGAGGTATTAAATACTGCGCTCGCCTGGAATAAACATTACTACCAGCTTTTATTTGAACCCTTCGCTTTGATCAGACGCTTAGCCTTAGTAACGCCGAGGTTAAAAGAACAAGCCAAGGAGTCTCTCTTTAGCCCTAAGCAATGGGGGCCACTGTTTGTTGAATTTCTGCGACATTTATCTTACTCGTTTCGCCTCAACAATGCTTACTTACATGCCCTTAATTTACGCGGCATTTTACATTTAAAATTACAGCAAAATGATCTGGCTTGCACCGATTTCACGCAGTCATTACAGCTACAACCTAATCAACCCGATATTTATTGTATTCTTCAGCATTCGAAAAGTAATTTTGATGCAGTGCTTTCAAATCCCCCAGCGTGGCCTCAAGAAAACAAGCCGCTTGGTTTTATAAAATCTTATGCCCTGATTGCGCATGCCGAAAGTCTTGCAAAAAAACAGCGTATTGCACAAGCCATCCTGTGTTTGGAAAAATTTTCCCCCATCTTATTTCCAGAAAGCGCTGTTGCTAATCCAGAACGAAGCAGATTCCTTCGGATGCGTGCTGAGATACTTCGTGCCTTAAGCACACGCTCGGAGGAAGAACGTGCTCTGCTACAACTGAAGCACCCCCCCACACAAGTCTCTAGGGGAGAAGCAGCTGCTGCTGCCACCACCTCTTCTTCATCAGAAGCCGTTGATAACACAGAAAAAAGGAAAGCGATCGCTATCACACAGGAACAGTGCATGGCACTGTCAGCAGCCGACATCCATCAAGCTAATGCTTTAGACGCAACACCCTCCATGCA
>OBEQ012399232.1_pt1 | contig 27556 bp, 3 predicted proteins | sample 1670901 | NCBI WGS metagenome assembly OBEQ01 (sample SAMEA104232315, study PRJEB22302) | groundwater metagenome | biome: forest; feature: aquifer; material: groundwater | place: USA | collected 2011-08-07 | depth 5.4 m
AAATCGTATTTGTATAAAAATTCCGTCGGCTTGAAAAAGAGCGCTTCATCACCGATGGCCAAAACGGTCCCGTTTTCTTTCAGCATTTCTTCGGGAGAACCGTCTCCGACGACAAATTCATTGGAAAAGCGATGTTTGAATTTCAAAAGAATTTTAAGGAGCGAGGCCGAGCTGAGGCTTTTCTTGGACAACATGATCTTTTGGTTGTTGAGCCCTTCAATGCGTTCGCGGCTAAGCAGTAGAACGCTTCTGGAAAAATCCCGCGAACCGATGCACAAATTCGGAAGCAGCAAGTATTGGTCGGCATGAAGCGCGTATTCGAGAGAGGAAATCGGTGCAAAATCGATTTTGCCTTGCGACATCAATTCATTGATTTCCGCAGGCGAGCCCTCAATATAAGAAACCGGCTGAGAGGCGTCGGCAAATAAGCGGTAATAAAAAGGCGCTGTGTTCACAAATGAAATTTTTCCGACTCTGGCGTTCGTCAAAATTACTTTATCATTCACGAATTTTTTCCTCTTCTCGGCTTCCCACCCACCGGCGGTAAAGCGCGTGCGGAATTTCAAGTTGATCTAAAATTTTACCCACGACAAAATCGACCAATTCTTCCATCTTTTGAGCACCGGCATAAAACGCCGGAATTGCGGGAACTACCCGGACCCCAAGCCGGGCCAACTTCAACAAATTTTCCAGATGGATTGCGCTGAGCGGCGTTTCGCGCGGCACGACAACCAAGCGGCGGCCTTCTTTAATCATGCACTCGGCGGCGCGTTCGATTAAACCTTCTGAAATTCCGTTCGCAACTTTGGCGAAGCAAGTCGTCGAGGTGGGAACGATGACCATTCCTTTTGTCGGAAAAGAACCGCTGGCGATCGGCGCGGTCATTTCATGTTCCGGATAATAAGAAATCAAAGGAACTAATTCGGGAGAAAATAAGGCAGAAACACAGGAAGAATCTTTCACGTTAACTTTAATGCCGTGCTCTTCATTTAACACAAGGCCTGCAGCGTGGGACATTGTGAGCGTAATCGGATGGCCGAGTTCCGTGACGGCCTTGACCAAGCGCAATCCATAAATCGAGCCGCTGGCTCCCGTAATCGCAACGACCAATGGTTTTTGCTTTTGATGTTCCATACTAAAAGTGAAAGGTTAAATCCATGGCGACAGCAACAAAGATGACAACACTGACCCAGGCGTTCATATTAAAGAAAGCTTCGTTGATCTTTCCGAGGCCAAACCGGGCCACCAAGCGGTGCTCTTTTAAAATCAAAACAAGCGCGGCCGACCAGCCCAGCCAATACCAAAGTCCCATCTTCAAAATAAATCCAAACAAGCTGAGTGAAATTAAAGTCGTGCTGTGAAGAATTCGAACAGCCCAGAGCGTGCTTTCCGTTCCGAACCGGGCCGGAAAGGATTTTAATTGATGGCTTTGGTCAAATTCAACATCTTGAAGCGCATAGAACAGATCGAAGCCGCTCACCCAGGTGAAAACGGCGACGGTCAAAAGAAACGGCACCCACGACCACTCACCGCCCGCCGCGAGCCATCCCGCATAAGGGGCAATGCTTAATATCATACCGAGAACAAAGTGTGACAGCCATGTAAATTTCTTAAGATGCGGATACGCCCAAACCAAAAAAATCGGAACCGGGCTCAGCGATAAACATAAGTGATTCAACAATCCGGCGGAAAGAACAAACAAAATCAAAACAAAACCTGTAATCGCCCAAAGAACCGGCCGTGTCAGAAATTGAATGGATTGACTACGCGCTTTCGTTCTCGGATTTTTTGCGTCAATCGGCTCATCGATTAAGCGGTTGAAGCACATTCCGGCTGTCCGGATCGAAACCATCGCAACCGTGACCCAGAGAAAAATGGAAAATCTGGGGAGCCCGCCTTCAGCCAGAAATAATCCTAAGTACGCAAAGGGCAATGCAAAAATAGAATGTTCAAATTTAATCAGCCAAAAAAAGGATTTAATTTTTTCAATCATTTGAAACCGTATTCGCGCCAGCGTTTGGTCACGAGATTTTTAATTTCATCCGTCATAACCATGTCTTCCGGCCAGGGGCGTTGCATGCCTTCTTCAGGCAATTTACGCGTACAGTCAATTCCCACTTTGGAGCCAAAAAAATCCTGGTTCGCCGAATGGTCAAGCTCATCGATCGGGCCTTCATTAAACACCATATCGCGTTTGGGATCTACATTGTTAAATGCGCGCCAAGCGACTTCTTTGAGATCCTGAATGTTGGCGTCATGGTCAAACACCAAAATGGATTTAGAAAACATCATTTGGCCGAGGCCCCAAATGGCGCTCATGACTTTTTTGGCCTGCTGCGGATAACTTTTTCGGATGGATACGATCAAACAATTATGGAAACATCCTTCCCACGGTAAATTAATGTCCACGATTTCGGGCAATTGTTTTTGAATTAAAGGAAGAAAAATGCGTTCAATGGCTTTTCCCATATGGCAGTCTTCCATCGGAGGACGGCCGACGACCGTAGAAACATAAATCGGATTTTTGCGGTGCGTCATTGCCGTGACGTGAAACACCGGAAAATCTTTGGCACGGGAATAAAATCCGGTGTGATCACCGAACGGGCCTTCCAGCCGCAAATCACCGGCTTCGACATAACCTTCAAGCACGATTTCAGCGTCAGCGGGAACTTCCAAATCAATTGTTTTGCATTTAACCAAACGAACTTGTTCGCCCGACAAAAATCCGGCGAGCGCAAATTCATCAACGCCGTACGGAAGCGGACACGCCGCTGAGAATAAATGAAGCGGATTGGCGCCTAAGACGCAAGCAACTTCAAGTCGCTTTCCCTTTTCTTTAAGCCGGCGGAAGTGTTCGGCTCCGTCTTTGTGAATCTGCCAATGCATTCCGGTCGTGCGGTTGTCATACACATGCATCCGGTAAAGACCGACGTTGCGCTTCCCTGTTTCAGGATCACGCGTAATCACTAAGGGAAACGTAATAAAACGACCGCCGTCTTCCGGCCAGCATTTTTGAATGGGAAGCAAATCCAGCATCGGGCCTTCTGTGCGGACAACTTCCTGGCACGGAGCATCGGAGACAATTTTGGTATTGAGTGCGTCGAGTTCTTTTAATTTGGGAAGGAATTGGATCTTCTCAATGAAGGTTTGCGGCGGCTTTGATTCTAAAAATTGATGAATTCTTTGGGCAACATTTTCAGTTTCGCCCACGCCCAACATGAAATTCATCCGCTTGGAGGAGCCGAAAATATTGATCGCCAGCGGAAACTCTGAACCTTTGACGCGTTTGAACAAAAGCGCCGGACCGCCGGCTTTTACCACGCGGTCGTAGATTTCGGTAATCTCAAGTTCAGGATTTACTTCGGCTGGCACTTCATGAAGTTCACCGGATTGGCGCAACAAATCCAGATAAGACCGGAGGTCTTTATATTTGAGTTTCGGATGAACGTTTTGGGTCGCGGTCGACATCGTAAGTGCTTGATTATACTGGAGTTCCTATATAAAAGCAATAAACGCCAATTCCCCCGACGTCGGGGGAATTCAATTCTGCCGGATCCGGCAGAATTACGCGGCAACAGCTAATTTGCGGCGCTGCTGGGTTCGCTCGGCAAACACACGCAGCATCAGTTCCAAAGCCCGCGGTGAAGCCAGCCGGTACGTCTTCCCGTTTTGATCCGGAACGAGGCCTTCATGTCTTTGCTGGGTCAACGCAATGGCGGCACCCAGTAAAAATTCAGCGAGAATCTTTTCATTGTCGCCGAACACAACATATTCTTTGGTCGCGTATAAATCACTCGCCAAGCGAAGCACGTCCTCACCCTGTTTAAGCTGGGAAGCGACAACAATGGAAGCGGGAGTTTTCAATAACGAACTTGCTTCCAAAACTTTTCCTCTGAAGATGATCAATTGATCGCCTTCAATCACAACTGAGAACTGATCTTCTGAATTTCTATGGAACCGTTTCGCTAATTTGGAAATTCCGTTCACTTGAACCCGGACCGCGAAATTGCCGCTGGCCACCAATTGACTCGCTGTTTCCAGCATGGTCTTAAACAATAAATAAGGGTCCTGGGCCGAACTCAATTGTTTCTGGTCCACCCGGATTTCAATGACGGCTTTGGTCTGCTTTTGGCTGAGAATTTGATCTGATACAGACTGGTCCCGGGATAAATTCTGATTTGTGTAACCGGAAACCGCTTGCGGTACAAAAGGATTTAATATTCCAACCAATTGATGGACCGTTCCGGAAACGATCGGTAAACCAAATTCATTAAATGCAGCGCCAATTGTTTGAGGTGTTGCACTTCCGTAAGAATTGAGGAGCTGAAACGCCAAGTCGTCCTGCTTTTCATTGCGCTCGCGAATCACATCGTCAACGGCGCGCTCAAGCGCTCGAATAATTTCTTCCTCTTTTGCGTCTGAATTTCTGAGTTCCAGAATTTCATTTGCCACATTTTTTGAATTAATTCTCGGCTGAGCAATTTCTCTTGCAATTCGACCTACAGGTCCTTGGACATCCGGAGTCGGAATTTCGGTTGCGACCATTTCCACTTTTGGTTGATCAACTACAAAGCTCAGCGCACTTTGAGTCTTCGTCTTTCCAAGTACGTCAATCGGCATTTCCCGCGTCTCGGCGCGGCGGGCAGCTAACTCATCGACTCGTTCCGAAGCTTTTATTGCAACAGCGCTTAAGTATTCTTGAGCGAATTCGTATCCAATCGTATCCATTCCGGCAACGCCAAGCAATCTTTCCTGTTCAGCCTGAAGCCAAGCTTGAACCGCTTCGGCCAATTCGTTTTTGCGCGCTTGCTGTTGTTTTTCCTTTTCAATATGTTCATCAGATTTTCGAATCAAATCTTCCCATTGCTCGTCCTTTTCCTTGCGCCAGGTTTCGTATTGAGGCGTTTGCTGAAACGCTTCAATCGATCGTTCGACCCAGGGCTGGATATCTGCTCTCACCTTTTCCAGCATCTCATTATATTTTTTTGTCGCTGATGAAACTTGCCCAATGACTTGTTGAATGACAGCTTCAGTCTGCTGCCTTTCTGACGGAGATTGATGGAGAAGATCGATGACACGCTGCCGAATACTACGCAAACGTCTTAGTTCCTCGTCGCCGATTTCACTTTCACCTTCAGGAAACAATTCATAATGTTGAATCATCATGTAAAGACGGCTATTCCATTGGCTCAGAAAATTTCTTAAACCTGTTCGCCGAAGCCGCTCAGACACTTCTTCGGTCAATTCACGTTGTTCAAAATGATACCAATGTAAAATGTCCATCTCGCTCGCAAGTGTGTGGAATAAATCTCTTCGAACAGGAATTTGCGAAAATTCAGCAGGCGTTAAAATGCTTCTGATTCGGGAAGCAAAATAACTGTCTTCTCCGATAATTTGACGTCGAATGGCCTGATTTTCCGGCGTAGGCCTATAGAAATCAAGGGTTTCAACTAATTCTTCATCACCCGTGTCGGGCCAAAAATGAGCTCCGGTTCCGTCATAATCATCCCAATAGACACCCGCGTCCGTTTTGATTCCGGCAAATTCCAAGCCCTCGATTAATTCTTCAACCGTAAACGGCAGGTTCGGAATCGGCACGGCTGAGGTCAACCACGACAACACGCCTCCCACATTTCCTTCTGACAACATCACTGCGCCGGCAGACGTGCGTCTCAGAAAATCACGGCGCGTCATGCCTTCAGGCAATTGGTCATCCGACTCTAAGAACATTTCAGCCGGCCCAGTTTCTTTTGATTTCCGCCACTGGGTAATTAAATTCCGAAGCGCATCGACCCATTGCCTTAAATTCCGCGTCTCGGCACGACGCGTCAATTGATAGGTCGAAATCATTCCCTCGTGTTTAATATCAACTAACAAGCCCGTTTCATCTGAACGGTTCTGGATCCAAACAAACATATTCTCAAGAGCTTTAGAGGTTTGATCGTAACCGCCGGCGGAAACTTCATCGACTGCGTTCATCCGCGCCAATAATTCGAGTGCCCGCGCCATATAATGTTGCCCTCTGACATAACTGTTAATGTCATCAAAAATCAACTCGGTCTTAATTCCAGGTTTACGCATAAGCCGGACTTTGCCGCCGCTGACCAGTGATTTGTTTCGGACATCGATAATTAAAAGCTCCTCTTGTGCATGTCGGCCGTCTACTTGAGGTTTAACCACCAAAACCCAAATTTCAGGATCAATCGCAGGATTGTGAACACTTCGCAAAACACTTGCGCCCGTAAGTTTTCCTTCTAATTTGATTTCGCCGTGAGCTCTGACAAATTCAATGACTGCTTCTAAATTTTCAAAAGAAATCTTATTTTCATCCATCGAATCGTAACTACGTTGAGGCACAAATAAAACTTTCGCTAATTTCCGCGTCTCAGCCTTTGAATCCAACCTTTTATGAAGTTGGCTTAATTCAAGATCGAGAAGGCTGGCCAGAAAGATTGATACATTGAACGAAATGATTGAAGTAATGATGGGCAACAAGAAAGCATAGGATTGCGGCAATGAATAAAGAATCAGATTAATGGGGAACCAAATTGAAATGATAAATCTGTAACTCTTCCAAAATTTTTCTTTGAATTCTTTCTTAAATCCGTTGTGGTATTTGCCGTAAATGACGCGCCGGAAAGCGTAAAACACAACGTGGAGAGGTAAAGCAATCAGTGAATCAATGAGAGTCTTGAGAAACGACGCAGCATACCAAGGAATGTCCAGATGACTGACGCTAATATGAAGGAAAGGCTTTAAGAAAAACCAGATCGTTCCCATCGCAATTCCGGTGATCACAAATTTTTTCACAATGGTCCAATTGACCTGATGATATTCAACTTGCTGAACAGCGTAATTTGAAGTCGTCAGCATCGTTCCGCTGCCGATGAGATAAAGGCCGTACTGCACTTTCCTAATTTCATTTTGAGGTATATCGAGGACTGCGAAGGCCGCGCTTAAAATCCCACTGGTCACACCGATCAAGAGAGCTGAAACGGCCGGAACCATAATTTTTGCCGAAATTAGTTTTCCTTTTGCCGGCGGAATTTCAAACTGGTGATCAGGCAAGGGACTTTCACTGCGAATAAAATGTTCAGCAGCATTCCAGTTGATTTTCCCAAGCGAGACTGGAATACTCGTTGAAGACTCGGGCGCAAATTCGACAAGCTGGTATTGAGCAAGTCCGTCCCTCAAAAACGTACTTGCCGGCATGCCCAAGTAAATTTGAACATCTTCAATTTGGCGATTTGCGTAAAAAATGGCGAGGGCCATCAACAATAAAAGATGTTTTCTGCGGTAAGGTTCTTTAACGAACGGCTCTCCAAAGGAAATGTAAGGGGCGCTGCTTGATTTTTTAATTATTTGATAAGGAATATCCGCAATTTTTTCATCCCCATTCATCACTTTAATCTCGCGTTGTTCGTCAACAACATGCAAACTCAAAGCATTGAAATCATTAACTTTTACCCAACTCTTCAGCCAGCTTTCTAGAATCTGTCGGCCACTTCGCGTCTCGGCGCGGCGTGAAGGTATAAATTCAAACGGTTTCCGGTAACTGCCGTGATAGGTCACAAATTGAAGCACGTTATAAAAAGGAAATATATGCGTAGCAATGGCTTTGGCCTGCGGCGTCAGTAGAAAACGAAGATTCATCTCGCCTTTCTTAGCAACGATTCCGATTCCATAACGAGGTATTTTGTCGCTGTCGGTAGGCGGATTAACCTGAAAATCAATTTCGATGCCGTTTTTCTGTAAGTTTCGGAAAATATTCTTTTTGTAAAATCGGATTAATTTTTCAGCGCCAGGTTCACTGGCCGGAATGACCAAATTGCTGATCAAAATGCCGCCGGGAGGAAGTTGATTGAATAAATGGACAAGCGTCTCGATGGGGTTAGACATTAATACCAGAGCGCCCAGAAAAGTAATCAGCCGAATCGGCGCATCGTCAGAATGATCAAAAATTTGCTGATTTAAGTCTCCCTGAGAAAATTCAATCCCGTCTAAAGACCAAATGTCCCGGATTCCAAGCCGTGATGCCGCCTCTTCTATCGATCTTTGACTTTCAAGAGCAAAATCGTCTTTTTGCCACTGAACTGCATCTTGCAGAACCGGACGTAAATGAGGATACATTATATGCGCTTGCTTTAAGGCCAAAGCGAGACCACCGGCTGCGTCGATCCACGTCCATCTCGTTCCTGACTGTTTGCTTTCACTTTCAAAACGGGTCAGCAAAGGCGCAAGGCCGCGCGTCAATTCTGGAACCATCCGGTGCGGAATGGACTCATTCACATAGTCATCGTACGTATGCGTTCCTTCAGTAAGCCACCGGAAACCAGGATTGGAAATAACGTTCTGTTTCACATGCGCTGAAAATTCTGCATTCCGTGTTTCAGCACGGCGGATGAGCTGGAGATTGTAAATATAAGTTCCTAAACGAAAATGCCGGCGGTCAATCGGATCCACAAAATGGGTAACGCCCTTGACTTCAAAATCCGGGAAAATGCTTTCGGTCAGCTCTGTTCCGAAACGTGTCAATACTTCTTCAATAGTAGAATCGGGAGCGACGGCAAAATAAATGAAAATGGATTCCGGGTTGACGAGGGCTGTGTCACCCTTTGCAAAAAATTGCCCACCTCTTGACAGTGCTGCCACCCCTCCCTTTGAACTAAAAGCAAAACCGTCAAAACTGACATGGAGCCAGGCCGGATTATAACTGAGCAAAATCCTGTTCAGTTCCGTTGCTGTTTCACGAATGTCCGCCGGCTTCTGTCCTCGTGTTTCCGCGCGAGATACCAATTCTTTGACTTGGGCCAGAATCGAGGAAAAATCCATTTGGGAAATTTGAAAAATGAATTCTTTTGCGTCGCGCCGCTCAAATCTGAGGACCGATTCATAAAGATCAAATAGATGGTCGATAAAAACTTGTGTTTCCTTGGGCCATCCTTCCAGCGGGAACATATCCAATTCGGCATAACCCGATAATTGCGGCGTTTTTTTCAAAAGCGTTGATGCATAACGTTGCTCAATTGATTTTTTCCGCCACATATTTCCTTGAGAGCTGTGGAGCTTCTCAAGCTCTTCGAGTAAATTGATTAGAATTTGACCGGCAGACTCGCTCGGTACGCGGAAGATTGCGCCGGGTTTTTGCCTTTCGGATTTATAAGAAACAAGTTTCCTGCGGGGCCAATTAACAACCACGAGACCTACGGCGATAACGCCGAGGCCCCATTTGGCTATCGATTTAAACGTGATTCTTGTTTCAGCTCGGCGACGGATGAAAATTGAATCCATGAGCTCCGCATGATCCAAAGTTGAAACAATTTGAGGTGTCAATTCGGGACGTACAGCGGGCCGGAGGAGAACATCAAATTGGCCGCCTTGCCAAGCTTCATGAGCGAGCCAATTAAATACATCCGCCGCACCAAGAGATCTAAAATTAACTCTGCGGGGCAGTATGTAAGGGATTGAGCTTAATTCTGAAATCACACCATTCTTAAGCAGCAGCCACAGACCTCTTCTAGCGTAACCTTGATCAGGTACGTAAGTTCTCATATCAAGGACACTCACGCTTAAGCCGGCGCCCATTTCTAATTGAGACCTCAGTTCATCTGCTGAGTTTGTAATTTGAACTGCGGCCACTTTCCCAAGCTCAGGCTTGGCCTTGTCATAAATGGCAATAAACATTTGCCGCTCCTGTCTGATCGGCATCGGTGGAATTCCTTCACCGATCACGACACGTAAATTTTCATCTTCCGTGTGCGTCAAGACTTTCATGCCGTCAAAATTTTCGCCGGCCGTTCGCGTCTCGGCGCGGCGTTCGTGGACTAGATCAACAAACGAAACGCCTAGAAGATCGTGTTCCACAATCTCATTTCCATTTTTAACAAATAACGTTAATCTTGAATTGATCGGAGCAACCAATCTTCCGCCGTTTGGCGAAAGTTGGCTTAATAAATGGTCCGGCCGTTCGTGAGGATCTGCGGACAGAATAATGACATCGTAAGGAGCCCGATCAGGAAGACCGTTCCATCCGTCACCTTCAAAAACCGTGACTTTTTTGTCCCGCTGAGTTTTCTCAATGTTCGTTCGCGCTTGCCAATACAGAGAACGAAGATGTTCAATCGTATCGACGTGTCCGGCAAGGAGCGACATCCAAGCGGCGAACCATCCCGAACCAGCGCCGATTTCAAGCACTTTGTCCGTTTCTTTTAAATCCAGCACCGCCAGGATAAAAGCCATCAGAGTCGGTTGAGATACGGTTTGGCCGCTTTCAGATTTCATGCCGAGGTCTTGATAAACGCGGTCGCGGTCTTCCTGAAATGACAGGGTAAATAAATGTCTCGGTGTGTTATAAAATTTATCTGCAATACGAGCCGCGATATCGTTGATCTGCGCCTGAGTTTTGTCCTGGTGTATTTCCTTTAATTTCCGGAACTGCTGTTCATGCCAGAATGCAAGATCGCCTCCTGCCCCGGATCCTAAAGATAAAACATTGTATATATAGGTAGCCAATCCGCTCCGCTCACGTTGATAAACGTCTGTTCCGTCAAGCCATTCCTTGACCGCTTGATCCATATTCCTCGTCTCAGCGCGGGCAATTTCAACCCCGCCCTCGAGGCCTTCACCAAAATCTTCGACTGCGGGCGACACATTCCTTGGAATCGCCGGCTCGCGGAAGACATGATTTGTTTTTGATAAAACTTTAAAATGCTTCGAATGCAGCCAAAGGAAAGCGGCAAGCGGCCAGAAACGCATCCAATCTTTTGCGGGAACATCACCGGCAAACTCAATCTTTAAACCCAGTGCCGCAAAAGCAGCAATTCGCGTTCCTATATTGGCGAAATAATAAGTTTGGTTGTAGCGTCTAAACGTATAAATTGTTCCCCTTTCCGTGATTTCTTTTAATCCGCGCATTTTGTTCGTTTTAATCAATTGAACAATCCACGGAATCGTCAGTTTTCCATCGTCATTCCGCGTTTCGGAACGGGAGAGCACATGATCAAATTTTTTAATTTTCAAAAACTTCTGGAGCAACCGGTAACCTTCCCTGGAAACACCCTGGGACGGGAAGCTTTGCAGTTTCCGTTCTAATAATCGTTCATATTCCGAAAGCAAATTAAGCTCTGAAAGTAGCCGGAGTCTTCCGGTGCCGACAAAATAGAGTACATAATCTTTGGGTTTGGCTAGATCTTCGAGTTCGCTAATCATTTTCGGAAGCAACAATTTGACGATGTCGCGCAGATTTGTAGATTCCTCTGTTTGAGGCTTAACGGCTTGAACATTGCGTAAAGTTTTGAGGCGCTGAGGCAGTTCGGCTTCTTTAACTGATTTAAAGGTCGCGCTGATTGCGCCGCGGCGGGTTTTTCTTTGGCCGACAACTTCCTTTGTTTGTAAATTTAATTCCACGGGCTGCATCCCAATGGCTTCAATCACGGTTCCAACGGGTGTTACTTTGGCGTGGTCCGCTTTTTTAACTTTAAGTTTCAGGCCCAGTTTGGGATCGACAAGATCAAATTCTGCTGGTACTTCGTTAATGTCAGACATACCCTGCCGGTATAAAGTCGAAAGAACGTCGTTCATCGTTTGATCACCGCGAATTTCGTACATTTTGTCCGGTTTATCACCTTGCATGAGATAAACTGGGTCTCCATTTTCAAGTTCAAGGCCCGTCACATGAAGCGGTCTCATAGTGACTTGATCTAACTCTCCGTTTGCATCAGTTGAATAAGCTTCGATGGAATGCAAGCCGATAACTTCAATAGGTACCGGATTGTCCGGATGGTAAAGCACATCATCATAGTAGCGCTCACTCAGACTGGCCATGAGCTCCGGCACTCCGCGGTAGACGAATCGTAAGCGCTTGAGATTCAATTCCTTCTTTTGAACGGCGTGCTCTAAATATTCAAGGACGTCGCCTCCTACGTTGCCTGCGCCGTTGACGATCACGTCATCTTTAATCTGGTATTCAGGGAGCGGCGGCAGAAAATCAAAACCCAAACCGCCGTCTTTTACGGGCACTCGGACATAACGGTTCCAATTGTCTGTCAGAAATAAATCGTAGGCATTAATCACGCCGGGAATGGAATCTGAATTGGCAACAGCTTGTCTGGCTTTTTGCGCGCCGGTGGCGTCAATTAACATCGCTGGATTCAAATTTTGGATGTCTGCCGCGAGAATGTCTTTGCCAACGGTAATATTTCCAAGGAACATCACATTCGGATCGCGCATGACATCAATCGCTCGTTCCCAGAGTTTTTTCTTTAAACTTCGCTGTTGATTAATCACGCGCGGAATTCCAAGGATTCCCAAGCCGCCCGGGAACGGATAGCGATCAATAAATAAAATTTTAACGTCGCCCGTTTTTAGGAGCGTTTGAGCGGCTTCAATGCCCGCCGGTCCCGCCCCAATGATGACAACGAGTGATTTATTTTGCCGCGTCTCGGCGCGTGGTTTCGTGGCTTCAACATAATAGTAATCACCGACTTTAAATTGTGAAAGCACCGGATTTTTTTCGAAACCGGCTTCTTCAACCGCTCTGACAAAATCATGCGGATCGTGAAGCTGATAATGATAGTCAAATCCCTTAACCAATTTCGTTTTTGGTCCGGCAACGATCATATGGATTTTTCCGCCTGGTCTTAAAACCCGTAATGCTTCGGCTAACGCTCGTTTTAAATTCATGTGGCCGATGCTTTCTGAGAAAAAAACGATATCCATGCCACTGTCTTCAAATGGCAAGTTTTCACCGTCCGCATAAACCGCAGGAACTCCTCTTTTCTTTGCTTCCTCCAAAAATCGATGATTAATATCCGTTCCGATGACTTGCATTCCCCAGTCTTTGATTAATTCTTCTTCAAAGACACCAGGCCCCATCCCGACGGATAAAAGCTGTTCTCCTTGATGATTTTTAGAAATTCTTTGGGCCAGAATTTTTCTGAACCGCGGATATTCTATTAACTGACTTAGATTCGCTTCGCCTGCGTGTTCGTAAAGTTTTTGTAACGTGGCAATTCTTTGTCTTGCCTGTTCATCCGATTCACGCGTTTCGGCGCGGGAAATGGTGAGAACGGTGCGTTTCTGAGACCATCTAAAGTAATATTTAGGGGTAATATTTTTCCCCTTCTCGATCATCATCAAGCGATGAAACTGAGCAGGGGCAGAAGGAGTAATTGGAACTTCCTGATCATAAACCGTGATTTTCTTCAGGGAGCCGTCTGCTAATCGTTCTCTCAGTTCTGAAACTAACATTTGATACAGAAACCAACCGTCGACGCGGCCAAATTCAGAAGTCCGATTGTCCACGCGGGTTTCGGCGCGAACGGGAGGAAATATGTCTTCTATATATAGGTTGCCGTTCTCTACCCTTAAGTCAAAGGACCAAGTCAGATATTTACTGGGATCCTTTGTTTGCGATCGTCTGAGCATGTAATCATCGCGGATAATGCTAAAGACAAAAGCACCTAGACCATTTAAGCGGTCCTTAAATATGGTCGTAATCGGGGTCAATGTCTGCGGGATATCATGTAAGCGGTAAACCGTAATGCTGCTTTGCGCTTCTTTCTGTGCAACCTTAGCAATCGAATCAACGGCTACTTGAAGTTCCCTGATGTCAACACCGGGAATATATTTATGATCCAGAACAAAATACATCTGCTGTCCGTTCATTTTGGATTTTACAAAATGAAATCTGAACGGAAACATGGATGGGTCTTGGCCATTACTGAGCTCCTCAAGCAACGTATTAAAAAGCAGCGTAAAACGGCGGGCATTAAACGGCAGCGTCAAAACTTCATCTGCAAATGCAATATTAATGGATTCAAGGTCCTTCAGCCTCAAATTCCGGCGTCTAATATTTTTGAGGAGCTTATATAAAATTTCCTGTTTGTCCTTATCTAGCGGTGCATCTAGGTACGCTTGTGCAGAAGCAAGAGGCCTTGGAGCGTCCGGATCTGCATCAATGTTTCTGAGGATTTGGAAATTCGCGGTTTTGGTGGCCTCAAAAGTTTGTATGCGAATTCCGTTGCCAAGCCCAAGACTCACTTTTGGAATCGCATTGAATAGAACTTCCATTCCCCTTTGAATCGCTTTCTCTTCGAACTGATTCAAAGAACGCGTTTCGGCGCGCGGTGCATGCAATTGAGCATACGGAAGAATGGCAGCTTCGAAAATTGAGAGGACTTGAGTGAGGTTCGTTCGGAAACCTTCATCCCGAACCGAACGTTCGAGCTCGCGAAGATTATCTTCAATTTTTCCGATTTCAATTGTTTTACTGGGCTCTGCTGAAATGGAACCGATCTGTTCGACAATTTGATCATATTGAGTCAAAAGACCCGGATATAAACGGCCGGATAATCTCTTTGCTTCCCGCCTTAAAAGCCGGATCGAACGTTTAGCAGCCCGAGTGAAGATCCTTTCTTTTCGCCAATCTGAAATGGGACGCTCTTCAGTCGTAGCGGCAGGGTGCTCAGCAACAAACTCGTTCAGAATCTGAAGGGCCCGTGCCCGCCTGTTAAACCACAATCCGCTCCAAAGGATTTCAAGCTCTCTTCGTACCATCGCTTTAATCGAAGCATTTAGGGCGACGAAAACTCCGATCAGACCTGCAATGAAAAATCCAACACCTAAAAGTTGCGGAGCGAACCACACGCCGCGCCAAGCGGCAATCAAGAAATAACCAACAATTGCAATTGCACTCGAAGCCAAAACATACACTTGTCTTGTGCGAAAACCTTTTTCGTCCAAACGCTGTTCTTCGGGACTTCTCACATTGTCCATGGCGCCTTGGAGCCTGAACGCCAGATCTTCAACCAATTGATAAGGCATACCTTGATACATATAGCTTCTCAAATGGTCCGGCAGTGTAATTCTGAATTTCCCCAAACGCGCGAGCCACGGATCCAAATCAATGACAAACGGGCTCTCATAACCCATTAATTTTTCAAGCGCATCATGATCGATTCCCTTTTGTTCCCAATTTTCAGAATCAAAAACGCGAGTCTCGGAGCGGCCGGTCACGTGATCAACAACGACATTAAAGGCATCCTCTTTGCTCGCGCCATCAAAATAGTGACCCTGGTTTTGAACCAAATAAAATGATACGCCGGGCTTTAATTTGTCGCGAAGCAATTGCATATCCGGCATGACGTAAATATCGAGGCTTCCCGCAACAACCAAAATCTTCTCGGAAAATTTTGCCAGATCCGTTAATTCTTTGGACGTTAAAGCGAGCGATTTAAACCATACAGCAAATGGGCTAACCGAAGGCGGTGGCGCGATTCGTGCAAAGTAAGCTTGGTGATTGGACATTTGCTGTTGACTGATTTGAGATTTTATTTTCATCACACCCGCATGAGTAAAAAATGGCTGGCTCGGCGAATTGATCGTGATCAAAGCCTGCAATCTATCTTTCATGGAAGGAGTCAAGCTGAGGCGCTGAGCAAAAAAACCGCCGAAGCTAAATCCAATTAACGAAATGCGGTTCGCATTTAATCTCTGGTCTTTGGCGAGAAAAGCCGTTAAACCATCCGCGAAAAGCACTAACCCGCCCGGTCCGATTAATTTGCCTTCATTGTCTCCGTGGCCCGGCAAATCAATGCGTAGAACGGCATAGCCTTGGGAAATTAATTTTTGTTCAAGATCATTGAAATAAGGAAGTTCTTTGGATAAACCCAGTCCGTGAAACAAAACAGCAACCGGTAAATGTTCAGTGGGACGATCGGAAGGAAGAATTAAAATAGCAGGAATATTGGTACCGCTTTGCGAAGGAATGGAAATAAATTCCACGCTCGGCGGTGCACGACCGGCTTGTTGATAATCGAATTCCCTCGCTTGCGGAAAAATTGCCTTGATCTCGTGATTAATTCCATCATATTCGGTGTTTCCAGCAACAGTAAAATTTTGCACCAAATAAAGATTGATTAATTTGGCGGAAGAATTAGGCGCATGTTCCGCTTTCTTTTTCCAAAATTGCATCCAGGTTTCGGACACATTGGACGAGTCGGTTGCAATGAGACCTGCAATCTCATCAATATCATCCGCGGAAGCGCCAAGCGCCGAAGCATAACGCAAAAGGCTGTCAAAATCAGCGCGAGTTTCGGATTTTTTCTCCGGGCTTTTTGCATCAATCCGGATATATTTGTAAACTTGGCGGCTACGCTGATACATTGGAAGCTGTTCCATAAAATCAGCGGTCCTGCGAATTATATAAACTTGGTAAATGGCCATTAAATTATCTTCGGACCGGCTGCCTTGCGACAAATCTCTGGCGGCGATATTAATCGAATACGGATGAACCATTCTTCCGGAAGGCATCTCACGATAAGAAATGCCTTCCCGGCCTGAAGTATCAACCATGTCAAAATCAAGAACCGAAAATGAAATCGTTTTACCGTGGAGATCCCCCAAAGAACCAAGCTGAATAAAACTTCCGAGCCTCACATGCTTTTGCTCCGGCCCGATCGCCAATGTAATGGGTCCAGGAAGTTCCAGTATCTTTTGGGTGCCGAGCTGTTTTTCGAATTGATCCCAGGCGCCATGGTTTTCCGCCTGCATCAACCGAAGGACACGCTGATGAATCAAAGGACCTCTTGTTGCCACGACTTGCTGAACTCTTGAATCCGTAAGAAATTCGCCGAAACGGAAATTGACAATGCCCGAAATATCGGAATATGTGAGGTCTTTTCCATACTGGAGTTCTAAACCATAATAAAGTCTAAAAATAAATGCATTTCGTTGGGCATTTTCTGCGGCTCTGGTGGACTGTCGAGCCTCTTCTTTAAAGTGTGCAGCAATCGCCTGACCGCGGTAAAAATCTAAACGTTCCTGCTCCGCTAATCCTTTCGGCGCTTGCGCTTCTTCGCGGCTGCTTGCAATTTCATCCGCTTCTAATTGAGACACGTCCGGGACCGTATCGATTGTTTCCATATTGTCGCTCAGTTGAAAATCTAAAGAGCGCATGCTGCGGTTAAATTTTACTTCTTCAGTTTTCGCCGCTCTGAGCAACACGAGCAAGCGGTTCCTTAAATAATGGTCAAACATGCTCCGGTAAATATTACGTCTTATCTTTTGTTTGTATTTTTCGATTTTAGCTTGAAACTCTTTAGCCTCCGGCAATTTTCCGCGGTTGTAGGCTAGGTGCATTTTAAGTACGGTTTGCGTCATTCTGTTGATACTTTTATTTCTGATCCCGGCGCGTTTCACTCTCGCTTCTCTGATCTTTGTTTGCTTTTCTGTCGCAGGTTCTAATGACTTCCTTTGCGCTTCCGCTTCAAATTCGCTTTGTTCGGTTTTCAATTCCGCAAGTCTTTGTCTTAGATTTTGAATCGCCTCTGAACGGAGCCCGGCGTCCGGAATAAATTGTGAACTTATTTTTAAATGATCCGGTTCATCATACCGGTAACCAATCTCGGTAACCACGTCTCTGGCAACATCAACCAATGATTCCATGTCATAGCCGCTTGTATTGTCCGGCCTCCTAATCAAATTTCTATAGTATTTTTTAATATGACCTGCCACCATCGGTTCCGGCCAAAATCCGGGATTGCCCTGCGTTCCCCAAAACTCTTCAAAGATATGCGCGGACTGATCGGCTCGTCTGTGATGTTCAATGATTTTTTCTCTGAATTTTGTGAGCTCGAATTTTTCACTTTCCTTAACATACATGTATTTTTTAGATCTTCTTTTAACCGCGGGGGTCTCCGCTTCTTCATCAGAGATAAGATCGACGGGCCGGTAAACGTTTCGAACTAAAAGATTGTAAGCTTGATTCAAATATTGGTTACTTGGCCGGCGCTTGATTTCAGCCGCGATCGGCGCCATCAACAGATCTTCATAATGGGCTTGTTCGCTCACTTCTCTTTTCACTTCCGCTGCCACAAGAATGCTGCTTTTAGCCTTTCCTACAGGACCTGGGACAACAACTCGTGCTTTTACGGTGATTAAAGCGGGAACGGTATTTCTAATAACTTGAAACAAAAGATTCGAAATTCTTGATGATGGAATCGAATCACTTAATACATGAGCAGCCTCTAAAAGAGTTTTGAAAAATAAATGAACGTAATTTTCATCATGCGCGTGCTGCACGAGCGCGCCAACGATCAGCCGGATAATTTCCGGGCGGTCAATGTTCCAATCCGCATGCCCTTCCGCCAATTTTGCGACGGAATCGAAAAGACCGGGAAGGCCATCATTTGGAGGTGAGATAGATTCGGCAATATTTTTTGCAAGAGCAAAGAAAACAACCGTTTTCGCTCTACGATGTTCAAATTGCTTCAGGTAATTCAAGACTTCGTCATCCGTAAATCGAACAATCATGGATTCGCTGTCTTCCTCAAAAGGACTTCCCGCCACAAGACTTTGGATGGGAGATGCGGGATCTAATGCGCTTCTTAATTTTGAAATAGCGCCCGGAAATCTCTTGGCCTTTCTGCCGAGCAGCCAAGTGCTAATTTTTGAGGGTAAGATATTCAAACGGTTGAGCTCGGCATCATTTAATGTTTCCTGGGCATAATCATGAAAATGCTGGAACGGCAAACCCAAAAAGAAGGCTTCTATAAACGTTTGCTTAATTTGTACGGGGGTCTTTTCGGTGTCTAAAATTTCAGGAATATTTTCGGCATCATAGAGAACTATTTTTCCTAAATTTTCGATTTCCCCGTCGCTTAAGTTTCCTTTTTCACGGAGCCACAAGAAAAAGTTAACATCAAAAGATTCTTCGCTCAAACCAGCGTCAGAAACTAACCGGTCAAATTCGCTTTTTAGCTCGGTATTACCTGCGACGGCCGCTTGAATGGTTTGATAAATCCCCGTATTTCCCGTTTCGTTCCGGCTTCCGTATAAGATATCTTTGACGCGGTTTGCGGCCATAAAAGGACGAAACGCTTTTCCGGCGCGGCCGTAGCGGTCAGCGTTTGTTTTTACAATTGCATTCAGTAAAGTTCTGTCTCGTCTTTTCAAACCAGAAGCTGTTTCTATCGCTCTGGAAAATACAGTTCTCGCCTGTTCACGAGATTCCTTTCTAGCCAATAATTGCTCGATCAAATAAGGAAAAAGATATTTATCTCTCATCGGCGTCATAATCTGATGGCCGCGTCTTTTCCTTGCAAATTCCGTTTCAAGTTTTAGTTTTTTATTCGCGGTGTTCGTGAAATTATCAATCGCTCCCCGTCCGCGTACTCGGGTTGGTTTACCGGACAAAATATTTTGCACCGTGTTCGCTTTGAGTTTAAATATTTTCGCCACTTTTTCATCCAAACTATAATCCCAAAATCCGGTTCGGACCGCTTGAATCAACGCAAAAGCTGCCGTTATCTCTAATTGTCCCGTTTCCATTAAATGAAGAGCGGTCACGATCCATCCTTTCTTTTCGCTGCTCTTTATTGGTAAATGATCCCGCAACCATTTCCGGTTTTCCGTCAGCTCGGGCGAAACTGCTTTCCAGGCCGGAAAGTGCAGATCAAATGACGCCAAATCAATTCCGGCAGCAACCGCCGAATTTTTGAAATTATGGCGATTGGAATGATTCATCAATTTTGCGACTCGGTCGAGATATTCAATTTGACGATCCGGAGTTAAAGAGGTCATGCTTCCTTCAATTTGGAATTCGCTTTTCGCTTGAACAACCGCAGCATGAAACCGTGTTTCAAGTTCAGTTTTCTTCTTGGCTGCTTTTTCTTCTTTTTCTTTTTTGGTTTCGCCGACAACGCGGTTTAGGCGTTGAAGACTAATTCCGTAACGGCGTGCGCGGGCAACAATATATTTCCATTTACCCGGATAACCCATGGTTGCCATAAATTCAGCTTTAGACATCTTATCACCGCTCGCTTTGATTCGCGCGGCAACTTCAGTTTGAATTTGTTTCCATTGATCCAGAAACTCGGTTCGCGGATCCCGGACAAAAACGCTCAATTCGGCGGCTCTATAGCCAGCTCGGCTCGCTCGAATGCGGGCTGTCACCCAATTGCCGGAATAACCCATACGTTCGGCAAATTCATCTTGAGTTAATTTTTTTCCTCCGTTTGCAATACTTGAGAGGACTTCGACTTTGAGTGCTTCCAATTGTGCTGTAAATTCTTGACGCGCTTTGGGAGACGATGAGGCTCGTGTTTCGGAGCGGAGCGGAGAAGAAAATTTCAGGATTCCCTCAAGCGCAAGCCAAGCGGCCAAACCTTCACGGTTCCAAAGCAGTTTGAGCGGAACTTGCTGAAAACTAGCGTAATTAAACTCACCCGTCGAAAATCCGCCGATGCGGTGTGTAAACGCAAAACCGTTTCCGGTGCGCGATCCTTTGTCATCGGTGGTGGCAATTTCATGGTCATCGATATTGAAATGCTCGGCAATAAATCTGACCGCAAGTGACTTATCCGCTCCTCTTGCCGCCAAGTCAACCGTCCGGGAAGTGGCAACCACATCAAGCAAACGGAATTTTGGATTCGAATGGTTATCCAAGAAAGGTTCGATGATCGCGGCCAGCTGATTCGCAACCTCGGTCATTTGCCCTTCTTGCCAATCATAATTTTGGTTGATCAGCATCGCGAAACCGTGGCGTTTATCTTCGCGAAGTTCAAAAATATTGGTTGCACCTTTTGTTTCAACCAATTGAATAATTTCTTTGTACAATTGCTCACGCTCCTCCGTTGTGAGCTCCTGAGTTTCGGGGAGATAACGCTTAACGAGGTCGACTTCCTTTCGTTCGAATTCCTGGCTTGATGCATTCCACTCATACCAAATCGCAAAGTTTCCGTTTTCCGGCATTTGGATTAGAAGCCGGTATTCTTCAGGCTCAAGTCCTGCGTAAACTCTGGCAGCTACTTCATCGATATCAAAGATACCGTGAGCCCGTAGATTTTCATCCGTCACTTTTTGAGCCCGGCCGCTGACAAACGCCATCGGAATACCCTGTTTAATTTTATCGATGTATCTCTGAATGACTTCATCCGGAACAGAAGTGGTCCCGGGAGTCGTTAAATTACCGTCAATATCGTTCAGCATCGCCTTGTAAATAATGTTACTTGCGCGATTATATTTCCGGACCGCTTCCCCAAGATGCCTAATTCGAGTCGCTTCGTCCAAAATGGAATGAAATATTTTTTTATTTTCAGCATGTTCTTCTTCCATATTGGTTAAATCTCTGCCGGCAATAAAATGAATTAAGAAAAAAACAGCTGAGGAACCGGCCAGCCAAAATACGGAGGCGGGAGAGATATTTCTATGTGTATAGCCGTAAAGAACCCAAATGAAAAACACAACGGAAAAAGCTCCGGCGATAAACATCAACACATTTCGCCATCGTCTTGTGCTTTTCATTGAACGTTCAACTCGTCCCATCGCCAGATAAGATGGTCCGTTCGATTTGTCCATCCGTTGAAATTCAGCCTCTAGCACGCTCTCTTCTTTTTCTGAATCCTCTTCGTATTGGGTAAGCGTTAAGATCCGGTGCAAAAACACGGTGACCATTGCCGCACGTTTTAATTGACGGACCTCAATTGGGTTTTCTAAGTTTCTGGCTTCAATGGCCTGATCAATAAATTGATTGAGTTCCGGATCAATGGAAAGGTCGACATAAAGAGACGGGTTCGGACGAAATTCGGTGCCTAGCGGCAATTCAAATCCCATCGCGTCAAAAACATAACCGTTTTGATCGAGCGCTTGCTCAACTTCTTGCTTCTTTTGTTGATAGGCTGGAAATTGCTCCAATTGCGACAAGGGGAAAATCACAAGACCTGCGTTATCGATTGTTCCGTAACCCATGACTGTTTCAACAGGCACTTCATGATTTGTCACTTCCAGAATTGATTCTGCCCGCAAACTCAATTCGGTTAAAAAATTGGGCTTTTCAAGATCATACGCGGAATAATAGAACTGATTTTTTCCGGTTTTCCTTTTGGCATTTGAATCGATTGCGCCTTTGATTCCGTAGGACCACAATTTATGTATTTGGATCCAGGCGGTTTGATGCAGGGCCAGTCTTCCCCAATTTCCCAGAACAGAATCTCGAAGCTTTTGATGAAGCTCGAAAAACTTCTGTGGCATAATGAGTGCATTATGCTGGAAAACCTCACTTTGAGTAACTTCTAAGATATCCCGTTTTAAATCTTCATCGCTGGTTCTCGTCTCAGCTCTTGCCCGGCGGGATTTTTTGAAAATAATCTTAATCACTCCGGCTTGCTTTGGCATTTTTAAATCCTGATCAAAATCGAGGGTTTTCAACGCGCTTGGGCGTTCGAAAAGCAATTGGCTTTTAATTTTCCAATTCGGCCTAAACCAAATCTGCCAGATATCCGCGATGTGATGGTCTTTTGGAAATTCCTGACGCATGAGATGGCCGTGAATAATTCCGCCCATCGTTTGATGGTGTTTCCAATCTTCCTGGGTCGCATCAAAAACCATTTCATCCGGCCAGCGAATTAATTTGGCAATCAAAATAATGATTGAGACTGTAACCAACATTACGAGAGGAAAGATCGCCCGTCTCAGATCATATTGAGAATAAAGAAATGAAGTTAAGCCCACAAACCCAATTCCGACGACAGAAGCAACCACCAAAGGAGACGATTTTTCTTCACCGCTGCGGGTTTCAGCGCGCCGCGAAATTCTTTCGTGAATCATGGAAATCGCGTGATTTAGAGCGAAATTCGAAACCGGAATGGTTCCCGTGCGCTCTCTCAATGCATCTAGGACATTCTCATGCTGCGAATCTGTTAAGGACAACCGGCTGATTGTATCGCCGATAAGATTTAGCTGCTCTTCGGTTCCGGCGCTCATCAGGGCGGTGTGAATTAAGAGGTTGGAAAACTCCGGATCTGTAGAGTGGGAAAGTTCGGATAAAAGAACGCCTACAATATAGTCAACCCTTTCAGGAAGTAAGTCCCCAAAAATCCCTCGTTTTTGAGAGGCAGGAATATGGAGTTCCGCTACGGCGGTTGCGACAGCAGGCAGAAACGTTTGATTCTCTTCCCGAATGCGGTGATGGAGCGATTCAACCATTCTGTCCACTTCTTCAGCCGGGAGCTTGAGGGCATTAAACAAACGCGCAAGTTCCAAGAGAACTACCGGATGATCTTCTTGTTCCATGCGCTTGACGAGCACCATCTCAATAGCCAAAGCCAAAATCTGATAAGCTTCTTCGGTCAGATGAGCAGCAGCAATAATTGATCTCAAACGCATCGTCGCTTCGCGCCGAAGTTCCCAAACGCGATCGGTACTTAAATGAATTAAGAGTGTGTTCACTGAATCCGTATCAGAGGGAGTGACACGGCCGATTTCTTCTTCGAGTCTTCTAACTTGCTGTCTCCTGTGAACCTGTTCTTTCCCGGATTCTCCTTCTATTGCATCGATGGACTCACCTAAGCGGGTAATTCTTCGCTTGAGCGGTTGAATCGATCTGGGCGTGTTTTTGAAGATAACGTCTCGTGCCCGCGCCCGGAGAAGGGGTTCTTGATGTGAAACCCAATCGAGAAATGCAACTCTCGCATCATGCAACCGTCGTCTGGCTGTGGGGTATGGAATTTTGAGCTCTTTAGCAATGGCTTCATCATCCATGTGTTCGAGTACGCTCATTGCAAGCGTCCATTTGGAATCCTCTCGGTTGGATTCCCTCATAAATTGTTCGATTAAACTTTCGATTTCCCGATGAGATGCCAAAAGACCTATGTCTTCTAAACTTTTTTCACCTGCCATATAACGCATCCGTTCGATTGCCTGGTGATAACGCTCTAAAGCGGTCGCATGTTTAATTCCTAAATATTTGCCAATGAGAGAAAATTTCATCTGCCGGTGAACACGCAAGGCAACAACCTCTTGGAAGCGGGTTGGTAAAAGATCGTAAAATTCACCGAGCGCGCCCGTGGGCCTCCAATCACTTTCTAAATCGAGTGCGATTTCCGCCGGGTCCCAATCCTGTTGATCGCGATGGAATATTTGATCGGCTGTTTTAACATCAAGTGAGGAAAAGCTAATGTGTCTTCTGCGATGATTTCGAATTGCATCTTTCATCCGGTTTTTCATATAAGTATTTAGATAAGTTCTTGGTTCCGCTAATATTGGATTGTAATGGTCAATTAAAAATTTATTTTCAAGCATTCCGTCTTCGCGCCGGTGCAAAAGATCAACGCCAATACTCTGAATCAGATCATCGGCATCGATGGCTTGCTGAATATCTGGATTTTCTTTCATAAGGGAAATTGCCACCGGTCTGGCAATTTTAATCCAACCTTCGCCGGGCCCTAAGAATGTCCGAATCTCCTCAGCTCTCGCCTGTTGTTCCGCATCCGAGATAATCGTTTCAGCTTGGTTCAAAATGTGAGAATAATCTTCCTGAGAATATGTGCTTCGCGTCTCGGACTTGGCCTGTTCAGGATATACAGTTGTAGTCGTTGTCGAAGCAGGTGCAGGATGGACAATAGAAGCCATGACTAAAATTTTGGATAAGCGATTTCCGATTTCTTCTGGCGTTGTCGTTTGATCTCCGTTGGATTTAATATAAAACGTATTCTTTGCTAGCCGCAGATTAAGAGTTGTTCGAAAACTATCAATAATCGGCACTGCTTGTTCCGGCCTAAATTCTGAACTAAATGGAGCTGAATCAACAACGAGAAAAGAGGATTTTTCATCCTGAGGAGTCGCCTTTATTTTTTGGAGTAAATATTCAAGCCGGTGCGCGGGAACTAAACGAACCCTTCTGCCGATTTTGTGCCAAATTTGGAAATTGCCTTGATGGTCTAAAGGAAGGTCAGAGTTGATATGAATATAATATTGAGCCCAGCCTTGTTCTAACGCTTCTCTTCCCCACTGCCTTCTGGGATCGCTGGTTATTACTTGAGCGGCGGTATGTAAAATGCCATCTCTAAGACGCGCGGCTCCGCTCCGGATGTATTTTCTCCATCCCTCATCTTCAATTCCAATTTGAGACGCGGGACCGTAATGGACAATGCTGTAAGTCGGCTTCGTTCCCCGGGAATCAAGCCGGTGAACGTATTCGGTGAGAATATCCAAAATATCAAGATAGGTCGGAAGCACTCGAAACGTCGCTTCTGCGTCGCGGGGAGCATTATCTTTGTCGAAAGCAACATCGTTAATCTTTTGACCATGAAGGAGATCTGCAACCCGGTCGATCGTTAAATTTTTAAGGTCATCAACACCGGAAAGCAAGTAGTTCGTCGTATCGATCGGCTCTCCAATTCGAATATCCATGTAAAAGGGTTTCCAATGCAGATACTTAGGAACAACTTCATTAAAAAATATCTTGTTTCCAGGCCAGTTAAAGCTGTAAGGCAATCTGCCGGAGGTGCTAAACGGAATGATGGGTGTATTTGTTTTGATTGCGATCCTAAAAACGGTAGAACGCCACCCTTCTAGCGCCCGATTCGCTTTCCTGAAACGCGTACCGCTCGGAAAAACAGCGACAATTCTTCCCTTTTTGAGCTGATCAATAATTCTTTCTTCAATAGCCTCTTTGTCTTCACCTGCTCGGAGCGTAATCGCGGCATTCCATTTAACAAGCCGTTCCTGAAACCAGCCTAACTGATCTTGTTGCGCCAAAAAGAGAACTAGTCGTTTTCGTTGATAAACGACTTTCGTCGCTAGGAAAAGTGCATCTAAAACGCTAAAGTGAGTTCCCCCAACGAGAAGCGCGGGACCTTTTTCGGGGATATTTTCTTCTCCGGAAACCGTAACGAAAAATCCGACTGTGTAGCGGAAAATGGTTCCAAAAATTTTAAGCGGCCAACCCAATAATTCATATTCTGGGAAGTATTTCATCCACTCATGGAAGTCTTGCATTTTTTGCCGGCTCCATGCAGCTGCTTGTTCGGCTTTTTGGCGAACATGAATCCGCGTTTCTGACCGCCCGAGTTCCTTTTCCTTTTTGTTAATCTTAATTTTCGCCCTAGAGGTAACGGCCAAAACTTTTTGAGCAAGGTCCGGAGCGACTTTTTGTTTGCTGGAAAATTCTCGATATACGTATCTAAAAAAATCCGTATGTTTTGCGGCAAAATCACTAACTAATGTGCTGTTTAAAGGCGCGTCGGCCAATTCGTAATTACTGAGTGCTCGCAGAACTATTACGGCACGTTGATAAAGATGAATTTCTATTTCTCGTTTTTTAAACCCTGTCTTAGGACCTTTGTTCAGGTTTTGAAGATGGCCTTCTACGGTGGGAAGTAAAGTTTCAGCTTCCAAAACCTCTTCGGTTAAATCCAATTGTAAATCGATGGCTTGGATCGGCTCTTTAGGAACTTCCGGAACTATTTCCGCCGGTTCTTCAGCAGCTTCATGCTCTTCCCCTAACTGTGGATGGACATGTCGAATTTCTTCCGAACGGGAACCGGCAAAAGTTCTACTCATTTCACTGAGACTGGCTCTTAACGTTTCGGCTGTATTTCGGTGGATTGGATACTCCGCGCCTTCTGCTTGATGAATAAGCTTATTAATATCATCAAAACGTTTTTCAAAAACACGGGGATTTTTAAGGTCGCCTTCTTCAATATCGATTTTCAGTTCCTGAATCGCCAGACGGATATGTAAAGTTTTGTCGCGTTCGACAAAATCAACTTCAAATTGGGTCAATTCTCTTTCCAAACTTCTCTGAGTTCTGCGATCCCCGTAATGAGTCAAACTTCGAATTCGGTCACGAATTAAATTAACTTGATCCAGCGTTGATTGTGGATCCATTTCTTGAGCGGTTTCGAGGAATGAACGCAATGCGCCGATCCTGCCTTCTATCCAGCGCGTTTCCCTGGCGAAAGAAATTTTCCGATCGTTCGGAAAAACTTTTAGGATTTGATTTTCTAAAAGAATTCGATCCCGCAAAGGAAGATCGCGATTTGACAGCTGATGGCGGATGCCGTCAAGCTGCAAGGCTTTTTCTCGTTTGTCATAAAGTTCTGCAGCAAATTTTTTATATGTGATCACATCTCCATTTTCTGGATCCAGACTTTCCACCAATTCATCAATTTCCTGTTCCATGTGATTATTGGGCTCAACTTCTAAAGCAAGGAGTGCATGTTTTAAATGTTCGACAACATCTTTATCATTTGCGCCCATATCAGACATGATAATCGCGGACAAATACCAATAACGCGCACGATAAGAGGAAACGAGGATGATTTGGCGCTGCCACGCAGCAGCGAGAAGATCTTGGATTTGATCCACCACCGGTTCTGCTTCCGCTTCATCAATATCTGTCAGTTGATTGTAATAGGCCCACGCTTGATCGATCGCTTGGGCAGGTTCGGTTTCGGCATTGCTTACCTCTTGATTCCACCGCTCAATCCGTTCCTCATCCGTTTCCAAATCTTCTTGCTTCACTTCAATATCAGCTGGTATGGGGGCCGGAGGAACGGCCGCCGAAATCTCCGGTGTGGGTACAGGCTGTATCTGAGGCGCTTCTGCTGGCGGCGCACTTATTTCAGCTTCAGGAGCCGGGCTTTTTCGACTTACTCGAAAACGCAATTTTGCGGAAAGTGGCATTACTATTTTGGGCCGGATAATAGCCAAAGGCCCTTGCCTTAATTGATGAACTTGAATCGATGCAAGATAAAGGAACAAAAGAAGTACAAAT
>OBEQ012014379.1_pt1 | contig 27537 bp, 28 predicted proteins | sample 1670901 | NCBI WGS metagenome assembly OBEQ01 (sample SAMEA104232315, study PRJEB22302) | groundwater metagenome | biome: forest; feature: aquifer; material: groundwater | place: USA | collected 2011-08-07 | depth 5.4 m
GCGTCCTGGCTCGGCGGATCCTGACGCGGGCCGAAGACGTTGAAGTAACGCAACCTCACCGACTCGATCCCAGAGAGGCTCGCGAACACGCGCATGAGGTGCTCACAGGTGAGCTTCGAAACGGCGTACGGCGAGAGCGGCGCCGGCGTCATCGTCTCCACTTTTGGCAGCGCGGGCGTGTCGCCGTACGCCGACGAGCTCGCTGCGAAGACCACACGACGAACGCCCTCGTGACGCGCGACGTCCAGAACCACCGTGGTGCCTTGAACGTTCGCCAGCAAGGAGGCCTGTGGGTTTTCCACCGAGCGCGAGACCGACGGAATCGCGGCCTGATGAAAAACGACCTCCACGCCCTTGATGGCTCTTTTCACCATTTCAGGAGAAACGATCGAACCCTCGATCACCTCGAGCTTGCCTTTGAGGTCCTCGATGTTCTTACGACGGCCGGTGGAGAAATCGTCGAGGAGGCGAACCGTCTCACCCCTGGCGAGAAGCTCTTCCACAATCGACGATCCAATGAAGCCCGCACCCCCGGTAACCAAGAACGTACCCATGCTGGCCTCGCATGGAAGCACGAAGGCGAAGTCTGGACCAAGCCCCCCACGCTGCCCGCGCTGCCCGTCGAGCCCCATCCGAAAACGCCTCACGAACGCCACGCGCAGCAGCTCAAGGGATGCCGCACGAGATGCCTCGACCTCGTCCGTTTCCAGTACGCTTCCGGCCCGTTAGGCTTTATTGCTCGGGCTCGCCTTCGATCTATACTCGCCTGGCACGTTCTGCGCTTAGATGCATGGGATTCCATGAGCAACGTCCCCCCGATGCACACGTATCCCAGTCCCGCCGGCGGCGCACAAAAGGACGCTGGGCCCAGCACACGTGAACGCATTGCGCGGGCAAAAACCATCGGCAAGCGCGCTGCCCGCCATTGGAAAATGGCCAGCGTCCTTCTCGTACTCGGATGCGCTCTGGCGCTTTTAGCCGCTTGGAACTCGAAGCGCACCTACCGCTCGGAGTGCGTCGTCCAGTTCAAGGCGGGGCTGAAGATGGGGGACAAAGACGACGACGGCCCGGCCGAACGGGCTTCCCGACTCGCGCCAAAGCTCAAGGACGAGCTCACGACACGCGCGCGCCTCGAGGCGGTGATCAAGGACTTCAGCCTTTACCCGAGAATCGTCGAGTCGCGTGGAATGAGCGAGGCTGTGGAGGAAATGCGCGACAAACACGTCGGCTTCCGCGGCAAGGGCGACTCGAGCACCTTCGTCATTTCGTTCGACGCCGAGGATCCTGCCCTTGCGCAGCAAGTCACACAGCGCCTCGCCGACACGATGATCGACGAGTACACCAAGGGAAACTTGTCCGCGGTCGTGGCTCAGGAGCAATTTCTGTCGAACGAAGAGTCGCGCAGTCTTCACGATCTCGAAGCGGCCAACAAAGCGTTCGCAAAATTTCTGGCCGCGCACCCCGAGTTCGCGCAAGAAATGAAGCGAGGCGTGGGAGCCGGCGCCGGCGCGGCGGCTGGAACGCCGGGCAGCATCGTGATGCCGCCTCAGGTAAACAGCGGTGATCCGCAGCTCGAGGCCCTCAGGCGACAACGGGCGCGCATCGAGGCTGAGATAAGAGCCGTTCAGACTGGAGCGCCCCCACCTCTCGTCGGTACACCCGCGCAAGAGGCACGCCTGGCAAAGGCACGGCGCGATCGGGAAGAATCGCAAAAAAGCGTCGACGAAGCGAACGCCAAGGTCCAGGCGCTCCGCGCGCAAGGCCTGACGGAAGAATACCCGGACGTGAAAGATGCCCGCAGCACGCTCGCGCGCAGCAAAGCCTCGCTCGCCGCCGCGGATTCCGCGGTCCGCGAGGCCGAACAGGAAATTCGGCTCTCCGCACCCATGTCGCCGGCGGGAAAGGTCGATGTCGACGAGCTCCGAAAACGACTCGAAGCGATCGACGGTCAAATCGCCACCAAGAGAGCGGGGCGGAACCCGAAGCCGCTCATCGTAGGCGCGGACGCCGCGCTACCGGAGCCCGTCAGCGAAATCGTCGAGCTCGAGACCGAATGGCAGCGGCTGCTTAGAACTCTGCAAGACCAGAGAGAGAACCACGACGATCTCAAGCAGAAGCTCGAGCGCGCGAGGCTGGAGAAGAATCGCGCACAAGCCAAAGGGGGCGACACCATGTCGATCCTCGATCCCGCCTACCGACCAACCAGACCGGCGACCGGAGGAAAAGGGAAAGTCGCAATGGCCGGAGGCGCGCTATCGGTGATCGTCGCGCTCCTTTACGCGTTCTCGCGTGTAATATTCAACGATACCATGATCGACTCGCAAGACCTCGAGGCGCTCAGGCTCATCCCTGTGCTCGGGATTTTGCCCAAGATTCGAACGGCCGGTGTGCACACCCCAGAAGCGCCGGACGTCGCGGCGAAGGGGGACGCACCCGGTGCCGTATGAATCGCCATCGCGTACGCTGGTCGTCCAACGTCGCGACATCATCTCCCAACAAGGCGACTCTCCCGTTCGCGTCGTCCCCGCCTGGGCAGCGCCGCCGGATACGGCTGTGCTCGTCATGCTGGGCGACACGTCGAGCGAGGCTACGGCGGCGCTGCGGGTCATTCGTCACCGGCTCGAGCAAAAACGCGCGGAGGGAGTGTGGACCTTCGGCGTGACGAGCCCACGCGACGGTGAGGGCAAGAGCACCTTCGCCACACAGCTCGCCTTGGTGCTCAGCGAGTCACAGCGCGCGCGCGTCCTCCTCGTGGAGGCGAATTTCCATCGGCCTTCGCTGACCAAGATTCTCGGTTTCCGTGTTCCGGACGGATTCGGTTTTTCCTCGCAAATCGTGCGCAAAATGCGCGGGAGCATGGAACCGTGGTGCGTCGTCGCGCTCGGGCCGGCGCTGCACCTCTTGGCCGAATCTCCGACGGAGCCGGGGTTTCCCGAGACATTGCACTCTACGCACTTCCAGAACGCGCTCGGCTTCTTGTCGCGCGGGTACGACTTTCTCGTCGTCGACGGTCCGAGCGTGCTCGGCTCTGGCGACGCGAACGTCGTGGAAAACGCGGTCGATGGGGTCATCGTGGTGATGCGCAGCGGGGTGTCGAAAGGCAACGATTTGCGCGACTCCGTGAAGCAGCTGGGCGAACGCAAGACCATCGGCTCGGTTTTGTGGGACGTCGACATCGGGAAAAAGCCGAACGGCCAAGGGCGGTAGGCTCGGTCGTCATGGCGCTCTGGGAGCTCGATCCGAGCTGGCTTCCCGGTCCACTCGGGAAAATCGGAAAAAAAGAGCTCCATCTGTGGCTCGGCGGGTGGATCGCCGATCGCGTGCGCAAACGAGCGAGCGTCCGTTCGACGGAAGGACTGCGGCACCTCCTCTTCTGTGTGTGCGATCACTACGAGCCGCTTCACGGGCAGGGTGAGACAGCGTCGATCGAAGAGGCCGATGAGACCATGATGGACCGCGCGATTGCGCGCGTTCAAAGATGGCGAGCCGAGTACCCGAAGCTGGAACGCTTCCGCGACGCAAGCGGGCGGGCCCCGCGGCACACCTTCTTTTTTCCCGGCGAGCAGTACCATCCACGCCTCATCGAGCCCATTGCCGAGCTATGTGCTGCGGGCTTCGGCGAAGTCGAGCTGCACCTGCACCATGACAATGACACACGCGCCACCTTGCGCACGTCGCTGGAGAAGGCTCTCGCGAGCCTCGAAACGCATGGCCTCGTGCCGCAGCGCAACGGAAAGCGCGCGTGGGCGTTCATCCACGGCAATTGGTGTCTGGCGAACGGGCGCCGCGACGGACGATGGTGCGGCGTGGACGACGAGCTAGAGCTCCTCTACGAGCTCGGCTGCTACGCCGATTTCACGTTTCCGTCGGCGCCCGATGAATCCCAACCCGGTATCGTCAACGCCATTTACTACCCGACAGGCAATCTCTCCAAGCGACGCGCTTACGAGCAGGGCCAACGCGTGCGTGTGGGGACTCAGAAACAAGAGCGGCTGCTCTTCATCCAAGGGCCCATCGCGCTCACACGGAGGCCGCACTCGACGAAGGTGCGAATCGAGAGCTCGGCGATCGACTGGTCCGACCCGCCAAGCTCGGCGCGGCTCCGCACGTGGGTCGACCAAAACGTGAGGGTGGAGGGGCGCCCGGAGTGGGTGTTCGTGAAGGTGCACACACACGGTGCGCCCGAGCGCAACGCTGAGGTGATGCTCGGCGCACACAACATGGATCTCCATGAGCGGCTGGCGAAGAAGTACAACGACGATCGTTTTTGGCAGCTGCACTACGTGTCGGCGCGCGAGATGTACAACGCGGCGCGCGCAGCGATGGACGGGAAGTCTGGCTCGCCAGCGGCCTACTTCGACTACGAAGTGCCACCCGCCCCGCGCGTCTGTTGCAAACCGTGAGACGTCGATTATTTGGCCATGTCGCGCCAGCTGGGCGAAGGTCGGACCGTGGAGACCATGGGTTGTGTCGTGTGTGGGCTCGCCGACGCGCGCGCGCTCGTCAAGACCGAGCTCGCGAACGGCCGTCGAGTCATTGTTTGTGCGACGCACGAGCTGATTCACCGCCGGCTCGGCTCGAAAGCCAGCAGCGTCGATGGGCTTCGCGCCACGGCGCGCGAACGGCGCGGCCTCTCCGAGCGACGCGAGGTCTTTCCTTGCGACGAGCTCGGGGCGATGCTCACGGCGGGATTTGCCGGCGAACGGCGCGCGCGCAGTCGACGTGGGTAGGGGCTAGAGGCTCCAGGCGCGAGGGATCGCTCGAGGGCGCCATCGCCTGTGGTTTTGACGACGCGGGTGGAGCGCTCACCATTGCGCGCGACCACCCGACGATCGCAAACGTCGACGACGCGAACCTCCTCGATGCGATAGTCTTCAGTGGCCATCCGCATAGAGTACGCTCACGCCTCCGAGGACCGACACGGCTGCGATGAAGGGCACCTCGTATCGCCGTAAGACCTTCTTCATGATCTCGGCCAGCAAGTTCGCTTCCACGATCGTCGTGGCGAAATCCCGGGGCGCGGCCGCGGACGCTTAGTTGGTCGCGTTGGGCGTCGCCCGCGTGATCTCACGGTCGACCGTCTCGCCCGCCGCCGCGACCGCTCCCGCGAGTTCGTCCGCCTTTGTCTGGAGACCACGGATCGTCCGAACGCGAAGGGCGCTCTCCTGGTCCTTCGTCGCACGCAGGCGCTCTCGCTCGACGTCTTCGCGCGATCCCTGGATGCGCTCGGCGGCACCGTCGGCGGTTGCTTCGATGCTCTCCGCACTGCTCCGGATCTTCATCGTTACGCGATCGGGCACGACGGCACGCCACTCGCGGTGTCGCAGCCGGTCATGTGGGCACTCATATAGAAGGGGTGCTTGTCGTCCTGGCTCCTCACGACGAACGGCCCGGGCGACTCAAACGTCGCGAGCTGCCCCCGCGCTCAGGGTGGTTGGCGCACCCGCGGGCGTTGCCGGCTCGTAGGCGAGCGGCGTCCCATCGACGGCGCCGACGAGGCGCCAGGGAACCACTTCGTTGTGCCCGTCGATGCGGCTCCGGTAGCGAACGGCGACGTGCTCGTGGCCCAGCGCCTTGACCGGCGGTAGCTGCTGGTGCGCGCCATCGCACGCCAGGATGCCGACGGGGATGGTCATGCACGACGCGGCGGCCCACACACCGATGGCTTGTCGGACTGGATGGGACTGCCGGTGAGCCCTTCATCCTGCGTAAATTGCAGAAGCCCACCCCTGTTCAGCATGTAGGTCAGGGGCAGTCCGCCTGCTCCCCCTGAGACCCCCGCGCCGGCGACGATGTTCACCGCGGGCAGGATGGTCACCTTCGTGGCGTCCTCCGCGGCGACGATGTCGAGAGACGGTTGCCCGGCGATCTGGCTCTTCTCGAATGCGCTTACGGCGATACAGTTCGTGTCCCATGCGGTCGTCGGCAAGAGGAGGGTCGAGCTCGTAATGGCGCTGCTGCCTCCGCCGTACGGATAGACGTCGTATGCCACGATCGGTGCGTTCGCCGTGATGTGGAAGGCGTCGCCCTTCGCTGTGCCGTGGAGCGCCGGATCGCCGTCATACCCCGCTTGGATCGGACAGTGCGACGCGGTGCCGGCGCTGCCCGCGAGGAACAAGACTGCCACCTCGCCGACTGGCAGCTGTCCGTTCGGAAGCGGCGCATAGGCGATGGCCTTCCCGCTCCCCGACGGGGACTCGCGCGATCTTCGTGATGCTGTAGGAGACCCCACCCCGGTCGACCGTGAGCGTCACGGGCGCGTTCCATGTATTCGCGACGAACCCGGCGAAGCAGCCTCCGGAGTTGCCGGTAGTCGTGTCTGGATCGACGCTGTAGTAATCGCAGCCGATCGTGCTCTTGTTCGCCTTGGCCGCCTCGCACGCGGGCGCGCAGTCGCCGGTGGGCGTGCAGCCCTGAGCTGGCGGGCAGGTCTTGACGACGTTGCCCTGTTCGTCGATCACGCTGTGCAGATCGCTCGAGCAAGGGCCGCTGCTTCCGGATGGCGGGGCGCTTGCCGCGTCGCCGAACGTCGGGCCGCCGGCGTCGTCAAGAATTCCACTCCTGGTCGTGTTCGAGCACCCGGCCGTAAGCTCGGACGCCAGCAAAAACGCTAGCAACGCGACGGCTACTGCCAAACGCACGAAGTCACGAGTCTTCGGACAGCGCGACGTCGACCGTGTCGCCGGTTGCGTCGGCGTGCAGCTCTGTGAGGAACGTGTCGCTGTCAAAGCGGATTCCGCGAGAATCGTTCGCCGAGTCGATGATCGCCTGCTGGTTCGCATTCAGCGCCTGCGCGAGCCGTGCAGCGGAGTCGGCGGCGGTCGCTCCCGCCGGGATGGCGACGGAGATTGGCTGCTCGTAGACTCGAAACGAAAGATTGTAGGCCTTTCTTGCCGTTCCGACGAAACGAACCGTCACTGGCTTCTCCGGCATCTCGCCGAAGAAGTACTCTGTGGACGTCTCGCTCGTGGACTCCACGACCGATTGCCCAGAGCCAGTAAGACCCCCGATGTTTCGCGGCATTCCGAAGTACATGTTCTCGAGGGTGTTGAGACCGCCGTTCCTTGCGTCGACCCGGCCGTCCGCACGTTTCTCGAGATCCGCCGGTGGTTTCTGCAGAAACGTGACCGCGGCCCTGAGGGTGCTGCTCGTCATGCCGCCACGCAGAACTTCGCTGACGATGGCGTCGCTCTCGCTAAACTCGAGCCGGCCATCTGAGCCGACCTTCTTGAGAAGTTTTGCCAGGCTCGCATCCTTGCTCGCAGAAGCCAGCGCCTCGTCGGCTGCCGTCGGCTCATCGTCGCCCCCCGACGTCGGTACCGCACAGGCAAAGACAGAGACGGAAAGGAGAAGAACACCGGACAGTTGGCGAATCATGGAGGCCTCATTGAGTTAGACGCACCGTTTTCAAGCTGCGCGCGAGGTCGGAATGATGCAGTGGCGCGACACACAGGTAAGCGTGTGTAGGCTGGTGTAGCACCAGGTTCGCTGTGCGCAACTCGTTCTGTGCGAAATGCTGCTGGCCACGTTCGTGAACGCTCCAGAGCCGGGGACGCTTTTTTGGGAGCGGGGAGGCGCGAGCAGCGCGAGCCTCCCCGCCCCCGAAAAAGCGCGGTTTTTCGGGGTCCCCCACCCCACGCGCCGCTCGCTCCCTCGCGGAATTTTGATCGAGCATCATGCTCGCCGATTTAGCAAAGACCTCGGGCTCGCTACGCACGCGCGAGCACGACGACCGAGTACGCGATTGCCGCCTTTCGTCCCGGATTCGTATACGAATGGCGCTGATCGCCACGGAACGAAACCACGTCGCCCGGACGAAGCTCGAACGTATCGCCCGCCGCGACCAGCACGATTTCGCCTGACTCGCATGTCAAATACTCCCGTGTTCCCGGGGTATGCGGCACGCCACTCATGCGAACGAGCGGGGGGAGCTCGAACCGGTCGAGGTCCATGCCCGCGATGCGTCGGGCAAGAGCTTGCGAATCATCGCCGCGCCGCGCATGACCACCGGCAGCTCGCGCGCCGGGTAGTGGCGCGCCTCCGTGCGAGGCTTGGCGACGAGCTCCTCGAGCGACACTTGGAAGGCGAAGGCCACGCGGCTCAGCACTGCGAGCGTGGGATTGCCGGCGCCAGACTCGAGGTTGGCCCACGTCGCGCGTGGCAACGTGGCGATCTTGGCCATCTTCTGTTGGGTCAGCCCGCGGACCTCGCGGAGCTGCTTGATGTTGCGGCCCAAACGCGTCGAGAGCTCGTCATCCATGGACGGAGGAGTAGCGCCTTGCCAATTCGTTGTCATCTTCGCCAATGCACGCGCAGAGGACCGCTCTTCTCTCACCAACCCCGCGCTCGTCGCGGAGCGCATCGTCGCGCTGCTCGGTTCGCCACTCGAGCTTGGTGCTTCCGCTGCGCCCCGGCGGGGCTACGGCGTAGCGCTCTGAACGCTCACCGCTGCTGACCGATCGCGGAGCTCGTGGACTGTGAGCCCCGTGTCGCAGACTTCGCGCGCGAGATCCACCAGGCGCTGGTGATGCGTGAAGAAGAGTACCTGAAGCGCGGCGGAGAGCTCTCTCAGCACGGACAGTGCGGCGCGCGCGCGATCGTCGTCGAAGTGAATGAGAATGTCGTCGAGCACGAGCGGAAGCGCGCCGCTCGCTTTTGCGTGGCGCTCCAAACTGGCGACGCGAAGGGCGAGGTAGAGCTGATCGCGCGTTCCATCGCTGAGCGCCTCTACGGGCACATCCGGCCCCTCGCGTCTCGCTGCTCGGAGGACGGCCCGATCGTCGTCGTCGAAGCCCGCTCGCAGGCCCGCGTACGAGCCACGCGTGAGGCGCGCGAAAAGCTCGCTCGCGCGGGAGAGCACGGGACCTTGATTTTTTTCACGATAGCGCTGGATTTCGCGCGACAGGACGATCTCCGCGAGCCTTACGCGGATCCATCGTTCCGCGTGCAGCCGGACGCGCGCGAGCGCCTCTTGTGCGTCATCGGCCGCGGAAGCGGCGCCCGCCTCGCGATCGATGACTTCCATTCCCGCCTCGAGCTCCGCGATGCGACGCACGATGCCCTCGAGCTCCTCTTCGAGCTCCGGCACACGCGAATCGATCTCGTCGAGCCGCGCCGCCAGTGATTCCGGCCGCACCGCCGCCGCCTCGCGCAAGAGCTCGTCGAGCGGAACGCCCTCCGCTTTGTCGAGCAACTGCGCCTGCAGCGCTTCCCATTCGCGTTCGAGCGCACGCGCGGCCAAGGACCGGCGCTCTGCTTCACGGAGCTCGTCGAGCGTCGCCACACGCGCCGCCGCCATCAGGGCATCGAGCCCCCGTTCGCACCGCGTCAGGCGCGCAGTTTGCTCGCTCAGCGCGGCACGCTTTTCTGCCAGCTGGTCGTCGAGCTCCTTCTTCAGCGCGCGTCCCGCTCGCGCCCGCTCGAACCTCTTGAGCAGCTCGGTCCCAGCTTCGTGCGGCGGTTGCCGCACCAACTCCGGCGCATGACGGGCAGCGAGACCGTGCACAGACGCCGCAATCCGTTCGTTTTCTTCCTCCGCCGCGTGCACGCGCCTCCGCTCTTTGGAAAGAGCGTCGGCGCAGCGAAAGAGCTCTCCGAGCTGCTCGAGAACCGCGCGGGCCTCGTCGACGCTCATGTCCAAAGAAACGCCCAAACGCGCCGTCGCGTCGCGCCACTCCGCGCGCCATCGTTCGAGCTCACGCGTGAGCTCGGCGTGCTCGCGTGTGTGGCGCTCGATCTCGCGCGTGAGGCTTTCTATGTGCTCCGCCGCTGCGCGCCGCTCATCCCGTTCTCCTGCGCGGAGCTGCTCCGACGCGTCGACGAGTTGCCCGTGTCGCCCGAGCCACCCGCGCATCTCGGCGGGGGGCAAGGGTTCGATGCCGCATTCAGACCAGAGTGTGCGCCACGCGCTGGTCTCTTCGTCGGCTGCTCGCTGCAATAGCGCCAGATCGCTCTCGATCTCTTCGGCCTCTTTGGCACGCGCATCCTGCTCGGCCAAGAGCTGCGCTAGGGTTGTCACGCGCTCGGTCTCGCGTCGCAGGCGATCGGCCACGTCGTCGGCGTTCGTGGACGAACGTTCGTATTCTTCGGCGCTCTTGGCCTCGAACGAGACCCGAAGTTGGGCCCAGAGGGCGTCGCGCGTTTGGCGCACCCGCAGGAGGTCGATCTCCGTGGGGACTGCGGCAATACGCCCAAGTGCGTCGATTTCCCTGGAAATGTCGGCGGCACGTCGCTTGAGCTCGGCTCGCCGCTCTGCCAAACGTTCGACCTTTTGCTCGCACAGGGCGCGCGATCGTTCGAAGCGCTCGATGGTCTCTAGGGCGACCACAGGCAGCTCGCACGCCTCTTCCGCGCTCCCCATGAAGAGCCCGAGCGCTTTGACCTTACGGCGCACGACCTCTTCGAGCCCAGAAATGCGTTCGGACTTTTTTTCTTTGGCGGCCGTTTTCGAGGCGACGAACGCCTCCGTCTCGCGCTTTGCGCGCGCGCTTGCGAAGAGCTCGGTCTCCAAACGCGCGGGAACGCTCGCCAAGCTTTTGATTCGCGCCAGCGTTTTCGCATCGGGCCGAGCCGCGGCGCGATCGTCCATCTCATCGGCTTTGCCGACCGCACGGGCGATCCTGCGGACCTCCGCGTCCAATGCCGCAACCTCGGCGTGAGCCCGCGGAAGCTCGTCGACGTTCTTGATGTAGACGCCGAGGCGACCGCCGAGCGTCTCCATCTCGGTCTGCGCGTCGGCCAGCGCTTCGGGAGCCGATATCTCTGCGCGGCGCGCAGCAAGCACGCCGATCTCGCGTTCGAGCCGCTCCATCTGCGCGGATGCATCGGCGCTGTCTCGCTGCAGGTCTTGGCGATCGCGAGCCGCGTCTTCGGTCAGAACAGCCACCTCGCCATTCGCGTCCCTCTTCGCCGAAAGCTCGAGGCGCCGCGCGAAAAACGGCATCATGCGCAAGATCCGAGAGACGCGCTTCTGCTCGCGAAGGAGGGCCGTTCTCTCGTTCGACGCGCGCTCTTTGGCCGAGAGCCGCTCCGAGATGGCGTTCTTTTGGCTGAGGTAAGCGTCGGGCGTCGAGCTTGCTTCGCGTACCCGGCGCTGCGCGTCGGTGACCGCGCGGAGGGCCTCGTTCAATGGCTTGGTCTTGGCCAGCGGACTGTAAATACGATCCGCCTCGGCGTGGAGCTCCGAGAGAAATGCGTGGAGCTCGCTGCCGCCAAGACCGGCTTGGAAGAGACTCTCGCCGAGGTCTCCTTTGCCCTCGAGAAGCGCTTTGGCGCCCCGCTGCAGGGCGTCGTGGCTCAGGCCAAACGTGGTGTGGAAGACCTCTTCCCCGACACCACGGAGCATACGCAAGAGGGGCGCGTCGTCGATGGGCTGGCCTTTTTGGTCGAGGAGCGTATTCAGCCTTCCCTTCTTGCGGACCACCTCCAAGACCTCGCCGGCATCACCCTCGAGCCGGGCGCCGATTCGCAAGTCTTCGTAGCGGTGCTTGTATGCGTCAGGGGTCTGCGTCGGAATGCCATAAAAGAGGCCGGTGAGCGCGCGGAGCATCGTGCTCTTTCCGGCTTCGTTTCGACCGAAGATCACGTGGATTCCGGAATCGGAGAAATCGAGCGTCGTCTTGTCGAACGATCCGAACGCCATCAAGTGAAGCTCGAGAATCCTCACGGCGAGCCTTCCCGACGCAAAAGGCGCGGAACGATCATCTGCTCGACATCATTCAGGAGGGCGCGCACGTAGTTCGGATCGTCGAGCCGCAAGGCGTCGTCCCCATCGCGAAGCTCTGGAGGAAGCTTTTTTTTCAGCTCCAAGAGCTCGGCCGCGAGGCTGGAGAGTGCATCGTCGTCGGCGCGCGCCGCGTCGATGGCGCGCACGAGATCGCCGATCGCGTCCTGCCGTTGCCGGAGCCCGGCAAAATCGATGGCCGCGCGGGTGCTCAGGACCACTTTCTCGACCCACGCTTCGACCGCAACGTCTCCTGCCGCAAGGCGAATTTCCGCAACGAGACCGTCGGGATTTTCTTGAAGTGCGGCGTGCGCCGGACTCTCGCCCTCGATGACGACGCGCGCGGCGAGTGCGCGGCCATGTGCGTCCTCTGCCGCACGGGCGAGCGCGGCGCGCGTGGCATCCACGACGTCCCCGACGTCCGCGCATTGAGCCGCATCGACGAGGACGAGCGCCCAACGCACGACATCGAGCGCGCGTGCTTCCACCGACGCGATGCGCCCGCTCTCGAGCGTGATCACGGTTGCGCCCTTGGGGCCCGTTTCCTTCGCGTGTCGCCCTTGGAGATTGCCGGGAAACACGATCCAAGGATTTTGGCCGAGGACCTCACGCTTGTGAACGTGGCCGAGCGCCCAGTAGTCGTAGCCCTTGGCCTGGAGCGTCGCCACGCTGGTCGGGGCGTAGTTCTCGTGGCCCTCTCGCCCATCGAGGCTCGTGTGAAGGACTCCGATGTTGAAGAGCCCCGCGATGGGCTCCGGATAGTGCGCCGCGAGGTCGTCGGTGACCGCGCGCGTCGCGAAGCCCTGACCGTGCAGCGCAACGCCGAGATCGTCCATTGCGATGGTCTCGGGCCTCTTTACGCCGAGCTCTCGGACGTTTTCCGGCAGGCGAAGGCTCTTGGTGATCTGGCTCGCCGCATCATGGTTTCCACGCAAGATGACGACACGCGTTCCTGCCTCCCGAAGGCGGCCCATCTGGCTCGCGAAGAAAAGGCCCGTACCGTAGTCGCGCCATCCGCCATCGTAGAGATCGCCGGCGACAATCAGGAGCTTGGCGTCTTCCTCGATGCACATTTGGACGAGATTTTCGAGCGCCCGTCGGGTTGCTCCACGCATCGCCTGTCGCGGCGCTCCGTCGTACCGATCCAAGCCGCGAAGAGGGCTATCGAGGTGGATGTCCGCGGCATGAACGATCTTCACGGACAGTGACTTTATCAGAACCTCGCCCCAGCCCCTCTCCCTCGCGGTAGTTCGCGGTAGAGGGGAGCTCGTTTCCCGGGGAGAGTCAGGGGTGAGGTTTCCGAGAGCGCGTGGGTCTAAGGGAGGAGCCCGCGCAATACGGCGCGAGCGGCCTCGGGGCTGGGAACGCGATAGCGCGCTCGGCTTGCGCCGCGGCCGACGTGCACCGTGAGCGCGTCCTCCGGGAGGGCAGCGAACATTTCTTCATCGGTGCGATCGTCGCCCATCGCGAGAATGACCGAGCCGGCCGGTACTTCGGCAAGCGCGAGGCGCACGACGACGGCCTTGTTGATGCCATGCGAGCGCACTTCGACGACCTTGTCGCCCACGAGCACTTCGACCGGGGCGTTGGCAAAGGCGTTGGCCAAATGAAGGCGCAGCTCCTTGGCTTGAAGCAAACCAAACTCGAGGTCGGCGAGGCGATAGTGCCAGGCAAGCGACGCCGTTTTTTCTTCGACGAGCGCACCTGGCGTGCGATCGGCAAAGGCATCGAGAATGCTCTTGGCCTTTGCTTTCCACTCGCCCGGCGGCTCTGCTGCTGCCAGCCACCCCGCGCGCGCATCGACGCGCGACCAGAAGCCATGCTCCGCGTGAAGCCCGATCGAATACTTGCCGAACCACTGATCGAGCGACTCGCGAGTGCGCCCGCTTACCAGGTGCACCCGTGTCTTCGGGCGCTGAGAAAGCGCTTGAATGAGCGAGAGAAGCTCCTCGTCGGGGACCGCCAGATCCGGAGCACGCGCGAACGGCACCAGCGTGCCGTCGTAGTCGAGCAGGAGCACGAGCCGCTCGGCTTTTTGTGTGGACTGGACGAGACGCATGGTGAGATTCGCTATGCCTCCGCTCACCTCGCGCGGCGCGTGCTCGGCGCCCTGCGGCAGAGCCAAGTCGTCGATGAAACGCTCGGCCCAGGTGTGCACGGTGTACGTCAGCACGCGCTTCCGAAGCCCGCGCATGCGAGCTTGGCGTTCGGTCTTGGGCATTTGGAGCGCCACTTTGATCGAATGCGCTACCTGATCGATGTCGTACGGATTGACCAACATGGCGTCGCCGAGCTCCGCCGCCGCGCCGGCGAACTCCGACAAGACGAGCACCCCATCGTCGTCGTTTCGGCTGGCGACGAACTCTTTCGCCACGAGGTTCATCCCATCGCGCAGCGGCGTAACGAGCATTACGTCGGCGGCGCGGTAGAGGGCGACCAGATGCCGCGGCGAAATCGAGCGGTAGATGTACTGAATCGGACTCCAACTCACCGTCCCGAAGGTGCCATTGATCCGGCCCACCTCCTCGTCGACACGGCGTCGGAACTCGGCGTACTGCGGCACGGAAGTTCGTGAGGGCACCGCAATTTGCACCAGCCGCACTTGTCCGCGCTGGCTCGCGTCACGCTCGAGCAAGCGTTCCATGGCGAGAAGACGCCGCGGAATGCCCTTGGTGTAGTCGAGCCGGTCGACGCCCAGAATGATGCGCGCCCCGGAGGCCTGTTCGCGAATGGCTCGCACTTCGTCGAGAACCTGGGGATCGCTCGCCACGCGACCGAACTGCGCTGCATCGACCCCCATCGGATACACACCGAGGCGAACTTCGCGCCCGTCATAAACGACGCTGTCGACTTGCGCCTCGATGCCGAGAACGCGCAGGAGCGCCGTCGCGAAATGGCGCTGATACGTGTAGGTGTGAAAGCCCACCAGGTCGGCACCCAAGAGCCCTTCCAAGATCGCGTTGCGCCAGGGCAGCGTGCGAAATACATCCGTCGAGGGAAACGGAATGTGCAGGAAAAACCCGATGCGCGCGTCCGGGAGCCTCCGACGAAGCATCCCGGGCAAGAGGCAAAGCTGGTAGTCGTGCACCCAGATGAGATCACCTGGGCGGTAGTTTTGCGCGACGGCGTCGGCGAAGCGCTCATTGACGCGCTCGTAGGCGTCGAAATCGCGCGTTTCGATGGGAATTTGACCCAAGAGGTAGTGAAAGAGCGGCCAGAGAATGCCGTTCGAAAAGCCGTCGTAGAAGCGCGTGACCTCGCTCTGCGTGAGATACACCGGGACGCAGCGGCGCTCGGTAAGGCGACCTTCGAGGGTCGCGCGTTGCGAGGCGTCCAGTCGCGTTACGTCTCCCGGCCAGCCGATCCACAAACCGGACGAACGTTCGTGCGGTCCGCTCAAACCCGTTGCCAGGCCGCCGCTGCTCGGCACGACCTGCACATCACCGCGCTCCGCGCGTACGGTGACGGGCAGACGATTGGACACGATGACGATGCGCTCGCCCCTCATCAGATGAGTTTCCCGAGGGGGCCGAGATCGAGGTTGAGCTCTTCTTTGGGAATGCCGAAGCGGCGCGCCAGCTCGTGTACGGTTTCCTCCAGGCGCATGAGCGCGACGCCGATGGCTTCGACCTCTTCGGGCGCGAGCGTGCCGGCGTCCATTCGACGGATTGCCTGTTTTTCTAGGAGTCTGCGAAGAAATTCCACCAGGGTGAGGACGAGTCGGGCTACTGAGCGCTGCGCGTCTTCCGGATTCACGTTCCAGCGCGGTGCGCTCGCGCGCCCAATGCGCCCTTCCAAATCGGCGCGCAATGCGTCGAGGTCCTTGGCGCGCAGAGGGGCGACAGGACGCTTCATGCGCTCTCCGCGAAGGCGTAGGTCGGCCAGGGACCGCTGAGTGCAACGCGTGCCGAGGCGAGCTCTTGAACGCCGCGCGCGTACAAGGCCCGATACGCCGCGCGGCTCGCGCGCGGGACGAGGGGATACACGCTGGCAACGAGCGGCGGCACGTCGTGCGCTTCGGCGCGCTCGTCCTTGACCAGCGGGGCGAGGAGCGCGCGGAGCTGCGCGATTTCCGGAGGAAAATGGCTCTCCGCGCGCGCGCGCAAATAGCGAGCACCGGGCCCGTCGGTGCAAAGCGTGGGTCGCTCGAGAGCGCGCGACGCATCGACGAAGACTCGCAGCGTGAACTGCTCGCAGCCTCGGACCTTCGATAGAGCTTGCACGAACTCTCCCCTGCGTTCTTCGACGAAGCGCTCGAGCGCACTTTCGTCGACTACGGTCGACCCGAAGCGCATCGGCAGAGCGGCACTCGTGCGGGCGGCGATACGGCGCACGATTCGGTCGTGTGCGTAGAGCGATTCTTCTGTTATCCGCGGAGATGAGGCTACCTTTCCCACGATGGAGACGAGACCTCCGTGGGCGCGGACGGCGAGCGCTTCGCGTTGTACGCCAACGCCGAGCTTGCCTCGGGGCGCGCTCCTCGCGATCGCGTAAACGAGCAGTTTCATCGTACTTTATTTCTCTTGCCAGCCCCGTTCCCAAGCACTCTGTCGGCGGCGCAAAGCACAGCCGAAAGACGGACGTACACGAGATCGACGCTCGCCACCCCGAGGACGACCTCACCTTGGATCACGACGCCTTTGTTCAGGACGTGATCGACGATCTCGAGCAAGGACGCGTCCGCTTGCTCCGCCAGCACGCCTACCTCTCTGCTCTTCGACTCGAGCGCCGCTCCGGCTCGACGACGCGCCCCGTGCGTTCTCTGCCCACTCATGACGACGCCACGAAATGGTACGCAGGCCAAGGACCGCTCACGACGACATCGAAGCCCGCCGAGACCAGGCGAGCCGAGGCTTTTTGAATCGTACGGTCGAGACGGTTGGCCTTACCCTGGGGAACGAGCAAGACGGCATCGAGAAGCACGCGCGCTCGTACAGCGTCTTGGACGGGCGGCCGGCGGCGCGCGTCACGGGCGAGCGCGCCCAGAACATCGAAGAGCTCGTCTGCCTCCTCGCGAGCTCGGCCGAGCGCCTCGTGCTCGGCCTCCGATGTGCGCTTCTTGCGAAGAAGGAATCCCGCTCCCGCGCTCATCCCGCGTGTTTCTTTCTGGACCCGCTCCGCGGCCATCTTTGCGGCGCGGACCGAGTCGAACAGAACGCGCACTCCCCACTCCTCGCAGCCGGCAATTCGTACGAACGTTCGTTCGATTTCGGCGCGCGCTTTGGCGATGTGAGCGAGCGCACGCTCCTCCGACACGAAAAGCGTGAAGAGCTTCGTTGGCACGACCGTGCCTCCGCGCGAGACCGCTTCGACCACCCCCTCGTGCGCCGCCGCACACGCGGAGACCCACGCGAGGTCGCGGAGACCGGCTTCGATTGCCGGAGCTGCGTAGGCATCGGGATCCGCGTCGCTCGCAACGAGCCAAACGCCCTTGCCGGCATCGAGCGCTCGAGGCGGACTCATACGCGGCAGCGGGCGCGCGGCTTTTGGCATGCGCGGAGCCACCGACGACTGAACCACGCCGTAAAGGTAGAGGAGCTGCCGGCTGCCTTGGCCTGCGCGCGAGGGTCGTTTTGGCAGGCCGGGCTTGCGTTTCATGTGAAGGACCATCGGGTGCCCCATGCGAGGAGATCTTTGTGCCCGCGAGGAGGGGGATAGGTCGCGGGCAAGTGGAGCATAGCGCGCGAGGTGCGGGCGAGGGCGCGGATCTCGCTTTTTTCCGTGCGCGACCGCAGCATGCACATCTTGCAAAGACGTGTCTCTGCCGTTGACAGATCGTTCACGAGGATGGGGCCCACGGGAATCCTCCGCCGCCGGAGCTCTCGCGCGAGGCGCTGCGTCTCCACACGCACTACCGCCGCGGCGCGAGTCACGGGAAGGAACATGGTCCGTTTGGGGTCGCGCAGCAGTGCCTGGAACGCCTTGAGCTCGCGGGCGACGTCGACGAGATCTCGAGCAAACTCGCCGAGTCCGATGACCTGACGGTACTTGAGCAGGATTGCGAGAACGGCGTGGACCCATGCAAGCGCGGCTTCCGGCATGGCGAGGAGGCGCAGCGTGTGACCAGTCGGCGCGGTGTCGAGCACCACGAGATCGTACTCGGGCTTGGGTCCGAAGAGAGCGCCCGCCAACGTGAGCACGGCCAACAGCTCGTCGAGGCCGGGCGGAGCGAGATCCATCAGGTCCAAGGCGACGGCGTGATCGAATGTCGCGTCGAATGATCCCGGCAGAATCCGCGCGAAGAGCTCGTCGATTCCGGCACGGTAGCGATTCCGGCGCTCCGCGAACGCGCGACTCGCGTCCAGCTCTCGGGCGTGTAACGAAGGAGGACCGCCCGGAATCGTGCGCCCTTCGTCGCCTATCTCGGTGGCGAGCGCGTCGCGAAGCGAATGCGCGGGGTCGGCCGACAGGAGAAGCACCTTGCGCTTTTGCGAGGCGGCCGCGAGCGCAACCGTCGCGGCGACGGTCGTCTTGCCGACCCCCCCCTTGCCACCCACAATCACCAGACGCCGCGCGCGCGGCGCGATTTCATCGAGCCAGGCCGTCGAACGCCTCGCGCTCTTGCGGATGCGCGGCGGAGCCTGCCGTCCGCGGTGGGTCGTTCCATCTGCTTCGACCACGCGCGCCGAAAGCGCTCGAAGCGCCGAGACCCCTCGCGGTTCCTTGTCGGCGGCAGCCATGACGCGCACCCGCGCACCCGCGAACTCGCGCACGATCTCCGCGATTTTGGCTCGTTCCCCCTGCGCGCGTGCGCTGCATCCATCACACGTCGCAGAGGGCAGAGGTGTGAGACGATTGACTCGGATCTCGCGCACAGCCACCCCGAGCGTCGCAAGCGCACGGAGCCCCTCGCGGCTCTCCGCGACCGCCATTTCCTCGGGCACGAGCACCCATGCAAACGTCGTCCGCTCCGGATCGCCGAGGTCAGCGCGAAGGCTTCGCGCTTGCTCGGCGATTTCATCGATCACGTCATCGGCACCATCGGGTCGATAGCGTCCTCCCAGGCTCTCCGCCAAAAACCGGTGCTTCGCGTGCATGTCCGACAGCACCTCGGCAAGCCGTCGCAGCGTCTCCGGTATCTCGAGAAGACGCAGAGTGTGCCCAGTCGGGGCGGTGTCGACGACGACCTCGTCATACGGCTGGGCGCGCGCGAGCCTTGCGAGCTCGACGAGACCAACCAGCTCGTCCACACCCGGAAGCGACAAGCGCATCAATCCGTCGATGTCTGCATCGTCGAGGTACGTGCCACGCGCGGCAATCGCTCGAAATGCGTCTTCCTTGCTGCCTAGCCACCGCCGGAGCGCCGCGTCCGCGTCGAGCTCCGCGGCAAAGAGCGCTCCCCGCCGCGTAGGGATCCGCCGGGGACGCGCGCCAAGCGGCACGGTCAGGGCGTCGCCCAACGAATGCGCTGGATCGGTAGAGACCACGAGCACACGCGCTCCTTTTTCTGCGAGCCTTACTCCCTCTGCAGCCGCACACGTCGTCTTGCCGACGCCTCCCTTGCCGCCGAACATGGTGACGCGCGGTCTCGCTCTGGCCTCAGCGCGATCGTTCTTCGTCCTCATCGCCGACCACGCTCGCAGAAACGCCAGTCACGCGATAACCATGCGGCGTCGGCCCGGTGGGCTCGCCGCGGTCAGCCTTGATTTCACGCAGCCGCGTGAGCACGAGGCGCTCGATGCGCTCGAGCTCGTGGTCGTCGATCTCGCCGAGCTCGTGCCGCATTTGCGCGGCAAGGAGCTCCTCACGCAGAACTGTCTCATCATTCAGCTCGGCATTCACCGCCTCGGTGATCTTGCCGAGCACGAACTTGAGCCCGCCCACGAGGAGCCGATCGACGACAATCACGACGTGGACGCCTCACTTGCGCGTTCGAGTTTCAATCGAATATTGACGAAATTGTAGGGGGGCCAAGGCCCGGTGTACTTGAACGTCAGCTGTTCGAATCTCGCGCCGATGTCCTTCACGGCCGCGTCGAACGCATGCTCGCGCTGGCGGGAGACCAGAAACGCAGCGTTCATGATCATTTTGTCTCCAATCGGCTTGTTCGCCCGCGACGCCACGGCGAACGGCCGCAAATGCTCGAAGATGTCCGCGACCAGACGCTCGGACCTGGCCTGGAGCGCGCCGTCGACCATGCGCCCGTACTGCATCCGCGCGAAATACGTGGAGCCCTTCTGCCCAGAGATTTCGTCCTTGAGGCGGCGAATGTCCTCGTTCTCCCGCTCGAGCTCGCGGATGACGAGCTCACGGTCCCAGAGCACCTTGAGCCCGAACTCGACCTTGTCCTGCATCTTCGTCAAGACATCGCTGAACGCATCGTAAGCGCTCTTGAGAAGCTCGATGATGTCCTCACGCGTCTTGAACACGGTCCCGAAGCTCATCGGAATCACCGTGTGCTTGTCCATGACCGACTCGTTGACGTGCTCGTGCGCGAGGACGTTCTGGCGCGTTGGCTCATGCACTTCGAGCGACGTGTCGCTGACGACCGCCGCCACATCCTTGAAATGGATGGTGTGCACGTCTGCCGGCTCCGAGCCAATGCCGATGGCGCCGTACTTGAGCTGTTCGCTCGAGCGTATGATGCAATAAACGTATTTTCCGCGCACATCGCGCACGGATGGCGTAGACCTGGCCGATTCAGGGTCCGGCGCGGCGACCGCTCGGGTCCCCGATCCGCGCGCTTTGGGGGCCTTGGCTGTACCGGTCGCGCTCTTTTTCGTGCGCGTTTTCCGCTTGGCCTTCGACGCGCTGCTCGTCTTCTGTGTGGGCATGGCTACTTACTCCCGCGGGCGCGGCCCCGTCTTTTCGAGTCCAACAGCTCACGAACCTTCACCGCAAGCACTTGCGGTAGACATGGCTTGGCCAGAAAACCGTCGCATCCAGCATCTCTTGCGCCCTGCGAGTGCCCGGCGAGTGCGTGGCCCGTGAGCGCAATGACGGGGACGCTCTTCGTGCGCGGATCAGCCTTCAATCGGCGTGTCGCCTCCCAGCCATCGAGCACAGGCAAAGACAGGTCCATGACGATGAGATCTGGGCATTCCGAAAACGCGCGTTCCAGCGCCTCCTGCCCATTGGTCGCCACCTCGACGCGGAATCCCGCAAAGCTCAAGTACTCGGCGTACATCTCCCGGTTGTCCGGAAAATCATCGACGACGAGGACGAAGGGCGATGCCTCGGCGCTCACCGCGATGCTCTTTTGTGACGTTTTCATCTTCGGAGCCGCCTTGGGATTGTGAGCGTAAACATCGAACCTTGCCCCACTTTGCTTCGGAGCGTGATCTTTCCGCCCAGCATCGTCGCCAGGCGACGACAGATGGACAGACCGAGCCCGGTGCCCCCGTACTCGCGTGTGGGCGAATCGTCGACTTGCCGAAAGTCCTCGAACACGAGGGCCTGGTCCTTCTCGGCGATCCCGATACCGGTGTCGGAGACGGAAACCGACACCGTCCGCGCCGGAGCATCGTGCACCGCCATCACCTTGACCCGCCCTTTCGGCGTGAACTTGAGCGCATTGATGAGCAGATTGAGGACAATCTGCTTCAACTTCGCCCGGTCGGTCCGCATGCGGGGAATCCGCTGGACCGCCGTGGAGACACGAACGAATGGGCGCGACGCGATCACGGGCTCGACTTCCGAAACGACTTCGGCAATGAGATCGTCGAAACGGAACTCCCCTACGTGGAGAGGCATCTTGCCCGCCTCGATGCGCGAGATGTCGAGGATGTCGTTGATGATCGCGACGAGGTGCTTTCCGTTGGAGTCGACGCGCGACAGACTACGCTTCTGCGCGGGACTGAGCTCACCGCTAAGACCTTCGAGCAGCATGCTCGTGTAGCCGAGGATGGCGTTGAGCGGCGTGCGGAACTCGTGCGGCATGTTGGCGAGGAACTGACTTTTCAGCTGCGACGCTTGCTCGAGAGCGATGGCCTGACGGCGCAAGAGCTCGTTCTGATGCATCAACTCCTCGGTCGCGGTGCGCACTTTTTGCTCGAGCTCTTCGCTCGCTTCCTTGAGCTTTTGGTACAAACGCGCGTTCTCCAAGGCCTCACGACGATCGTGGAGAATCGTGACCACGTGCGAGACGGCGCCGTCCTCGCCTAGGATTTTGCCGGCGATCGCCTCCACGGGCATGTTCTCGCCGTTCACCGCGTCGACGAGGCCTATGTCGCCTTTCCACCTTAGGCTCTGGCTCGCGAAGAAGAGATTCGCGACGAAGGAGGAAAAGTGGGCGTCGTTCGCGCGCACGCGACTGACCTGCTCGCGCGGCGCCTCCGCGTTCGCCGTAAAGAGGCGTTCTGCCGGAGCGTTCATCATGGCAATGGCCCCCCCCGGATCGGTGACCAGGATGGGATCGGCCACCGAATCGATGATGAGATCGAGCCGATCGCGCTCGGCGCGCACCTCGGCCTCGGCGACGCGGATGGTACGGTAGTTGCGCTCGATCTCCTCGGTCGCGCGCTGCAGGTCCGTGACGTTGCGTAGAACCGAGACGATGCCGGTTCCCTCGCTCAAGTCGTTCGTCTGCGTGCTCAAGAGCTCGAAGAGGCGATCGGAGCCATCGCTGGGATCCACGAGGGTGAGCTCGCGGCGGGCCAGCCCGGATTCGGCGGCCGCGCGCTGCGCGAGTGCAGCGGAGAAGAGCATGTTGTTGAGCGACACGGCGCGCTGACGGCCCTCGCTCTCGTTCTCTACCGATGCGAAGAATGCCTCGGCGCGGTTGTTTGCCAAGAGCAAGCGCCCCTCGGTGTCGGTGAGAAGGATGGGATCCCCCACCGCATTGATGATACTGAAGACCAGCGCGCGCTCGCGCGACAGCTTTCGTTGCGACGCCAGCAGACGACGCATCGCGCGGACCTGACCGATGCGCCGACCCAGGTGGCGGGCCACCCATCCGATGGGGCGTGCGCGCGCGGAAGGCGCGTCGACTGGAACCAAGAGAACGCCCGAGGGCTCGGCAGCTTCGTTGCCCGGCGTATCGCCGACGAGGGGGATGACCGTGAAGGCACCAAGCGACGCGTACGCCTTTCCGAGCGACGCGCCATGGACCACGCTGGAGAGTGGCATCACCATGGCGCGCACGAGCGCGTGATCGCGACTCTCGATCTCCGCCAGCACCTCACCAGGCGCCGGCAGATTCGCCCCAGAGACCGCCAGGACCACCAGACGGGAGCCGTCGAGCTCGAGCGCGGCTACACACGAATCCACGAGACCAAGCCAGTCGAGGGCCGCACGCGCGCACATCCCCACGTCGTCGCACTCGGAGAGTAGCTCCAGGAGCGCGAGCTTCGACTCGGCCGTGGGCTCCGCCATCACGAGCCCCGCGGTCGTCATGGGCGTAGCGCGCGCCATGCGGAATTACACCACGCGCCGCCGGCGACCGCTGACCACGGGGATCGCCGCGAGCTGCGCACGAAGTGCGGCATTTTCGGCGACAAGAGCATCGTGCGATTTATCGCTGATCGGCTTGGCCACCGGCGTGACCGTGCCGACCGCCTCCGAGTACTTGAGATAGGTATCGATGGAAGCGACGACGACACGCGCTTCGACGGTGATCAAATCGATGCCCACCAGGGACACGCGCACCCATGCGTCGATCACGATGCCTTTGTCCAGGACGCGATCGAGCACGTCGATAAGGCTGGTACCACCCGAGGTTCGTTCAACGGCCATCTGTCGTTCTCCCGCGCGTTCGCGATCCGCGCTTGGTCGTTCCCATCAGCGTCGAGACCTTCTGCTCGAGGAGGCGAACCTGTTTTCTGAGCGCTTCGTTCTCGTTGCGCAACTCCTGTCGCCCGGGCGACAGGTGAGGGTCGTATCGCCACCAGTCAAGCCCAACCTGTTCGGCCTTGTCGAGCGAGCACACGATGAGCCGAATCCGGATCGTGAGCAGCTCTACCTCGGCGAGCGAAATTCGCACGTCGCCCGCGATGACGAGCCCCTTGTCGAGGACCCGATCCAACACATCGACGAGTCCCGTCGAGCGCTGGCCGTTGGCGAGATCCGTTCGCATCCCGAGCCAAAACCCTAACTCGGCCGCACTCATCGGCGCACCGAGATAGTGGCTCAGCCGTAGTCGAATTCTGGCTCAAGCGTGCGCGCGCACATCCAGCGCCGTACGAACCGCACGAGCGAGCTCGTCGGGCATGCAAGGCTTTCCGAGCACGCGGTCGAAGCCGGCCTCCAAGGCGCGCACCATGACGTCGTCCATCGCCAGCCCGGTGAGCGCGACGAGCGGTACGCGCGCGCTCCGCGGCTCTTTCCTGATGCGCCGCGCCGCCTCCATCCCGTCGATGTCGGGGAGCGATAGGTCCATAAGCACGACATCTGCATACACGGCGAGCTCGAGCGCCTCTAGCGCACTCGCGGCTTGGACGACGCGAAACCCGGCGAGGGCAAGGCACTGCGCGCACATGTCGCGGTTGTCCTCCGAGTCGTCGACGACCAAAACGAGGGGCTCGAGCGCAAACGCCTCACGAGAGGGGTGTACGGATTGCATCTCATCTCCCTACGGACGCGCTGTCGCGCGTCGCCATGAGGTGTCATGCTCGACCACTCGATGACAGCATCCCACGTAAGCGCTCCGGACGACTTGCACGAAGCGCGCGCGCGCTCGCGTGAGGTCGAAGTTCTCGACGTCGTGTGCCACGACCTCAAGGACCCGCTCGCCGCCATCGTGATGGGGAGCGCGTTCCTCTTGAAGACGCTTCCCCAGGACGGAGCCAACGACGTCCGCGTTCGCCGCCTCGCTCTCGCGATGCAACGGTCCGCCGACCGCATGAATCGCCTCGTCAAGAACATGCTGGATTATACCAGGCTCGAACGGGGACGCATCGAGCTCAAGCGCGCCGAGCACGAGCTCGGAGCGCTCGTGGATGGGGCGGCGCTTCGCCTGTCGGCGGCTGCGGCGGAAAAAGGAGTTCGCATCGTTTGCGACGTGCTCGAGCCTGGACGACGAATCTGGTGTGACCGCGAGCGCATCGAAGAAGCCATCGTCCAGCTTGGAACGAATGCCGTGCGTTACACCAAGGCGCCCAACGAGGTAACGCTGCGCGCGCGCGGCGATGACGCGACGGCGTCGGTGACCGTCACCGACCACGGACCGGGCATCAAGGCCGACCGCGTCGCCCACTTGTTCGATGCGGAGTACCACATGCGTCAACTGCCACGCGACGGTACGGGGCTCGGGCTCGCCATCGCGCACGGTCTTGCCGTCGCGCACGGCGGCGCTCTGAAACTCGACCACACGGGGGAATCGGGCAGCGCGCTGACGATCACGATTCCATCTCGGTGAGCTCGGTAATCTCCTCGCCACTGATGCCGTGCTGCCGCAACTTTTCCCATAAATTCTTGCGAGAAATGCCCAGCATTTCCGCCGCGGTGCTGCGGCGCCCCGCCGACGCGGCGAGCGCGCGAAGGAGGTGTTGACGCTCGAACTCTTTCATGGCGATTGCCAGGGGGCGAACGGGTTCGACCGGCACGGGACTGAGGCGCGATCGCCCTTCGGCAATTTCGGGAGGCAGGTGCTCGAGATCGATTTCGCTGCCCCTGGACATGACGAGCGCGCGTTCGACGGCCTGCGAGAACTCACGGACATTTCCCGGGTAGGAATACTCGGTCAGCACGTTCCACGCGCGTGGCGAAATACCAGGCGGCACCTTCCCGGCCGGCGTGAGGCGACTCAGAAAGTACTGCAAGAGAAGTGGCAAATCGCTCCGTCGCTCGCGAAGCGGTGAAATCGAGATATCGAGCACGTTGAGCCGAAAGAGAAGATCTTCACGAAATTTCCCGGTGAGAACGCGTTCGTGAAGATCGTGCGTCGTCGAAGAGATGACCCGCACATCGAGCAGACCGCCCTCTCCGGGACGCTCGAGCTTCTCCTCGCGCAGTACCCGGAGGAGCTTCGCCTGAATGGGAAGTGGGATATCGGCGACTTCGTCGAGAAAGAGCGTACCGCCTCGCGCCGCCTCGATGCGCCCCTCACGACGCCTAACGCCGGCCAGCGGTGGACGCTCCTGCCCGAAGAGCTCCACATCGAGAAGCAGATCGGGAAAAGCGCCACAGTGAACGGCCACGAACGGCCGCGTTCGGCGATGACTCTTGGCGTGGAGCGTGCGGGCGACGAGCTCCTTACCCGTACCGCTCTCGCCCGTGATGAGAGCAGGCGCATCACTCTGCGCGATGGTGTCGATGCGTTCGAGGATGCGCGTGATCTGGGGCGAATGGCCAATGATCGTCGCGCCTACATCTCGGCCAGCGAGCTCCGCACGCGCTTGTTCGAGCTCCTGCCGAAGCGCGCGCCTCTCGGCGATGCGCCCGATGACCCGCAGTGTGAACTCTTCGGCATCGAACGGCTTGGTTACGTAGTCATATGCGCCCTCGCGCAACGCGGCGACGGCATCCGGAATCGCCGCGTAAGCGGTCATGAGGATGACCGCGGTCGCCGGCGCTTGTTGGCGGATACGCCGAAAGAGGGTGAGGCCGTCGACCTTCGGAAGGCGAATGTCGCAGAGCGCGACGTCGAAGACGCGCTCCTCGATGCGCGCTACGGCCTCCGCACCATCGGCCGCTTCGGTGACGCGATGGCCGGCGTCGGTGAGAGCGTAGCCGACGCTCATACGCGTCGTGTCGTCGTCGTCGACGATGAGGATTTCGAGCATGGTGTTACGTACCGCTGAGCCAAAGGTCATGGGACGAACGGTGGTGGCCTCCTCCGTGCGAGACGCAGGCCAAATCATCATGTTGTCAGTGCTCGAGGTATTTCCGGCAGAGCCAGCTACCATGAGGTGTCACAACGCCACGATCGTCACGCGTTGGGCCAAGCCCCGTGGCAGAAACGAGCCGTCGACGCGCCCGGGAACGGCGTTTTTTGGTGGCACAGCAATTGTGTGCACCCTCCGCGGAATGAAGCGGTTCGTGTATCCGTGTGCGGGCGTCTTCGTGACGATGTCGGTCGCACTGGGTATCTTTCTCGCGAGCGATCTCGACAGCCCGAAGCTCGGCTACGGACTGCTCGTCGTGGCGCTCGCGGCGTCCTTGTGCCTGACCGGCTACGCCATCGGCCTTCGGGAGGACACCCTCGTCGAAACCTCGATGACCGATGCTCTGACCTCGATCGGCAATCGACGACTCTTCGACGCCGGCCTCGCACGCGAGCTCGCGCGCGCCGTCGAATCGGGAATGCCGCTCGCGGTGCTTGCGCTCGATCTCGACGATCTCAAGGGTCTCAACGACAAGAACGGTCACGAGGCTGGAGATCGGGCGCTTTCGATGCTTGGTCAGGTGCTCCGCATGACATGTAGGTCGCGTGACCTTCCTGCGCGGATCGGCGGCGACGAGTTCGCGGTCGTGATGCCGCGCAGCACTGCGCGCGAGGCGGCGATCCTCGGCGAGCGAATACGCGCCGAGCTCTACGCACGCACCCCCTGTCTGACCGTATCGGCGGGCGCCGCCGAGCTCGACCAGATCGGCACACGCGACCCGTGCGCGCTCATGATGGCGGCCGACCAAGCGCTCTACGAGGCCAAGAGAGCGGGTCACAATCAGGTCGTCATCTTCGGCGCCAGCGAACCGCAACCGCGCGCTTCGAGCCCGCTGCTCCGATGCGCGCGCGAGGAGAGTTCGGACGGAACGTGCGAGCGCCCCCCTTCGCTCTGGCCGTGCTCAGGTGATGCAAACCGGACTGCATCCAACACTCACGAATTCGTCAGCGAAACGCGCGAGAAAGTCGCGCGGCCCGTGTCGGGTGGAAGGCCACCACGGTCGGCAAGGCGCTGACATTTAGGCCCGAACCCTAACCCGAACCCGAACCCGAA
>OBEQ011584335.1_pt1 | contig 27533 bp, 9 predicted proteins | sample 1670901 | NCBI WGS metagenome assembly OBEQ01 (sample SAMEA104232315, study PRJEB22302) | groundwater metagenome | biome: forest; feature: aquifer; material: groundwater | place: USA | collected 2011-08-07 | depth 5.4 m
CAGCTGCAGAGGTACCAGCGGTGCCGGCTGTACCAGCTGGTTGTATGGGTGCGAGTATTCGACCAGCGCTTGCTTCTGCTCTTGTAAGTTTTTTCACCGCTTCTGCAATTGCCTTGTCATCGCCTTTTGTTGACAAGGCGGTTTTGTACACTTTTTCAAGGAACTTTGGCTCGTTTGCATCTGTTTTAACAAGCTCTTGTACAATTGAAGTTGCCTTAACCGCTTTTATGTTTCCGGTGAACGCATTGACTTCGTGTTGGAGTTCCAACGCGGCTGCAGGGGTAAGTTGCGGGATGTTTTGCCCAAGTACAGTTGTGCCTTTAGCTGCAGCTGCGGCTGCAGCTTCTTGAACTTGTGCAACTTGAAACACGCCCAACCCGGGAGTGGTCTGTTCATTTTTCAAAATAGTTTTTAGAAAATTGAGGCCATGTTCGTCTGGCGAAATTAAAGTTTTGAACTTATCTTGTCCGCTAACTGCGGCGAATAACTCGTCGAAGGTTTGCTTTGTGCTTGTCGGGAATTGCGAGCCGATTGTCCGCGCTGCGGCATAAGCAGTTGGACCAGCTGCACCCGGAGGCATTGCTGGGGAACCGCCGTTGAAATGGCTGTAAACCTCAGAGCCAGCTGTTGCACCTGCAACTACGCCAACGTATGCAAGCGCACCTTTTCCAGATGGAAACACTGCGCGCAATCCGTTTGCGCCAGCGGCTCCAGATGCAGATGTGCCTGAAAGCGCGCCAAAAACAGCTGAACGGATTACACCGTTTAAAAATGAACACCTGCTAGCTTGGTTACCGCCTGGAATAGCGCCTTGTACTGCTTCGCCAACTCCTGAAAGTGCAGTGCCAGTTGCGAATTCGCTAAGCACTTTTAAAACCTTGAACGATGCGCCTGCGCCTAAGCCAAGTGCGCCTGCGCCTGCAGAAATTGCAGTGCTTGCGGCGACAATTGTCCCAGCTTGGTAAAGCGCGTTTTCACCGCAGAACTTCCACGCTTCGTCGCTTTCATAGCGTTGCGGTTTGCTAGCGGTTATTTTAAAGTTTTCACTGCCACTGCCGTAAATCGAGTGCATTAAACTTTTCACTGTGCGCACATCTGCTTTGTTCTCGCCGTTTTCATAAGGCCCAAGTGAAAACATGCCTCCACCGAGTCCAGTGTTTCCAACTTTGAGAAACGCTGCTTTTTGGAAACCCGCACCTAACTCGCTTCCAACAAACACCGAGAGGTCAGTATCCTTGCCTGCTAGGAAAAGCGGCGCATTTGCAACGTTGTTTGGGCAACTCGCCATTTTTACAGCGTCTATGATTTGTATTTTTGAATGCGCCATGTTTTCAGCTGGCGATGCACCGAGACTAGTTTCAGAGCATAAGTCAAGCTTCGCGGTTATCTTATAGACTCCACATCCTTGGAGGGAGCCGAAGCTCTTTGTCACTTCGTATTTTAAATCTCCGCGGCGGGAAGTAGTGATTTGAGTTGCGAAATTTTCCTTTGTATTTGCAAGGTGGATAACTGTTGACTTAACGTAGTTGCCAGCGTTTGCCCCTGACTCGCAGAACTTCCTTAGCCCGTTTGAAGATTGTACTTTTGCATCTGCAATTGAAGCAAGCTGAGATAAGAAATCGTTGTAAGCAGATTGCGCTTGTGAATAAGTACAGTAGTGCCGCGAGCACTGCGAAATCCCCGCGCTTGTTTCAGCGTCGCTTGCTTCACTTATCACGCGAGTTTGGCCAATCGTTGCATCAGCCACAGTTGTTGCAAATGAGATCTCCTGCAAAGCAGCTGCATGAACCGTAGTTGTTTTGTCCCCGCTTTTTTCCGGCTGTGGCGCTAATTCACCCCACGGCGAGTTCTTGTAAATCGCTGGATCGCCGTTGTAAACTTGAACAGCAACGGTTTTTTCAAACTGTTTGCCGCCAACTGCAGTTATCTTGAGGTTTTCAACTGAAGCTATTGGCGCTGTTGGAGTACAGGTTACTGACACTGCGTCGCCTGCTGCAATACTGGCTGGAAACGCGCATGACAAGCTAGGCGCAGGGGTTACTTGCAGCGAAAGGGGAGTTTCGTAGTTGTTCAACAACGTAAGCACACGCGAGTGGCTTGGTCCAGTTCCTTTAAATGTAAATGTGAATCCAACTCCAGCAGCTCGGTCATTTGGGCTGTCGGTTGAATAGTCTACAAAAAACCCACTTAACAATTCGCTTGCCGCTTTTTCATTGTCCCGCTTGCATACTTTTGCATCATGCTTCACAATTATCTTTACAGGCAAAGTAACCGAATCGCTCCATCCAGTTGAGTCAGTTGCAGTAAACGTGATTTTTTCGTCGAACCCAGGGTCTTCGTTTGGCTTAACTACGCACACGCCGTCTGTTGTACTTGTCGGGATAACTCCGCTTATTTTGAACTCGTTGTTGCACTCCCCTTTTGGCGACGGTGACAGCGTAGCTTGTACGTTTGGCTTAACTGAATCTAACTTGAGGTTCATCTCGTTTACAACGCCAGTGCCGCCTGAGATGAATGAATCCCCACCACTAGCTACAGCTGACACTATACCGCGGCGCTTATTAACAATGCAAATCGTCTGCTCGGCGGTTCTGGTTTTGCCAATGTCAAGTTCCGAGAATGTAAACACAAGTGGCTTGTCGCCGTTAGTGTGCGCTTCGATGCCTAAACCGGCAAATGCAGATACTGACGGAGTTACTGACTTGCAAGGGGCAAACGAAATTGTCTCTTCAGCTGCAACTTCAACTTCAACTGCACCGTTTTCAAGTGGCTTTTTGACATTGGCGCTTTGTGGAAATTCTATTCGCTTAACGCTGGAAATTCCAAGTGAATAGCCGCTTTTGTAAACTAGTTCAACGCAATTGGGGTAATTCACTCGCAATGCAGTTGAACGCGGGTCCGGCGTCCCTGGCGGAAGCACGAACGTAACAGGTGCGCGGAGTTTTGTTTGGAACAGCTTGCTTTGGTCATCTGTACCAAGGCAAGTTTTAAGCGTTATTTTTCCACCTTTTGACACAGCTGCAGTTCTTCCATTTAACGTGGCTTGGTAAAGCGTAACTTGCCTGGCGGACGGGAGCACGTCTTTAACTTCTTTTATTTGGTCGCTTGTTTTTGAATATACTTTTAGCTGCGTACAAGTTGGAAGCACTGCAGTTACAGTTGACCCGCTTTGTTGCACTTGCCCTTGTGGCGGAAAGTCAATGTAAACATCTTCGTCGTAATTTATTTCAAACGGTTCACCTTCAATTGCGTGTGTTGAAGTTATGCGGATTGGCTGAAGTGGCTGTACTGCATATGAAGATGTGCCTTGCCCGAAAAATCCGCCGAACCGCTGGTAGTCAAGCTGGTTATTGAACCCGAAGTTTGGCGAATACTGCGAAGAGAACTGAGATGCCCCTGCGCCTCCCCCTGCTCCTGTTTGAAAGCCTTGCTGTGAACCAGGCGGGAGAATTATGTCTGCTGCAAGTGTTGACAGTTTAAGCGAGCCATCTGGAAGCGAAACTACTTGGGACTGTGGGGGTGCACTTATAACTGCCGGAATGGGAAAGCGCACTTCAAACTCATCGCCACTTGATTGCCGTATGTAGGCTTGCGAGATTTCCATTTGCACTCCAGCTGGGACATAGGCGCGTTGCGGTGTAACTTGAGCCCCTTGGGAGAAGATCATCAACTCGCCGTTTGGAAGCTTAACTGGCTGCGAGCCGTCAAACGCGTTTGACTTTGAAGTAAGCGTACCAAGTGGAAACACTAAGTTGACGTCCATTGGAAGCCTTACACCGTAACCGCCAGGCACAAGGCAACGTGAGTGAGAAGTGGTTTGCACAATTACAGGCATTGGCTTTGAAGCGGTTACACCTTGGAAACTTGCGATGAACTGAACTTCGCCTTTTTCACTTAGATCTTCGAAAACGCATTGGTCAGCGGCTGCAAATGGCGACGCCCCGCCAGTGACGTTGAACGAAACGGTTTGCCCTGGTGCGATTACGCTTGAAACCGGCGTTACGCGTACTCCCGGCAAGTTGGACTGTTGGTTTATCAAAACTGGTTTTGCCGCGTTGTTGGTAATTTTTACATTTTTGAAATCAACTGGCCTAGCGGGCAAGTCAACTGCGAATTCAAGCGAGTCAGCGGAGTAGTCAAGCAACCCTGCAAGCGGCTGGATTTGAAAAACTGCATTTGTGCTAAACGCCAACTGGGCATTTTGCGTGAACCCAACCACGCTGGCACTTAGCGAGATTTGACCAGCGTAATTTTCCTTCAACGTATTTTGCTGGTTGGAAAATGGAATTACGTTGTCTTTAATTTTTGCAACTAGCACAACTGTCCTTGTTTCGCCGCCTTTTAATGTAAACACTGGGTCACTTACATAAGTAGTTGAATATTTTGGCGACGTGCTTGGAAGCATTGTAAGCGAAACTTTGACTTGCTTATCTGGAACAAGGTTAGTTACTGTAAACGTGCTTCCCTCTGTTGGGTCAAGCGAATCAGCTGAAACTAGCAGGCCAGTTAGCGGCTCAATTGAAACCAACTTCTTTGCAATTACAGTTATTGCCCCTTTCTTTGCTTTGAACCCTTCTGCTTGAATTGAATATGCGATTTGGCCAAATGAATTAGGCGAAACATCTGCGGCGTAAGTTCCAGGGGTTTCTTCACGTGCTTCAATTTCAGTTGCTAATGCGGTGCCTTTTTGCAGCACTACATGGGCATTGGGAACAACTGTGCCGAAGTTATCAGTTAGCTTAATTGACACTGTATTTTGTTCAAACGCATTTAGCGAAGATGGAGTTACAACTGGCTTTAGCGAATTGCCAGCGTTGGAAACAGCGACGTGTAGCTGTTGTTCAAAACTAGCTGGACCTGTCAACGTAAAGGAAATCGGTGCGTCGTTGGTTTGTTTAACTGCTTTTATTGCAAAGAAGCCGTCAGGGTCGCCTGGCTTAACTTGGCGAGAAGCAGTTAAAGCGTTGCCAGCGTTTGCGATTGCGCCACCGTTGTTGTTTCCGCTGTTGCTCCCGCTGTTTCCAAACTGTACTGCTTCGCTGTCGGTTTGTAACGTGAGGGTAAACACATTCAAGGTTGCCGTGGGTTCAGTAAGGGCCGCGCTGGGGGCCCTTGATTGCTGTGATGGCAATGGCGGTGAAAGTAGGCGGTAGTTTAGTTTGAAATTTTCTGGCACAGTTGCCTCGAAGTTTCCAGTAAACGCTGATTGTCTTCCGCTTGACCCTTCGAACCACAGCTCTAAACACGCGGATTCACTGCACTTTCCCTCAAAGTGAATTGGCAAAACGTTTGGCTCTGACAACTTTGCAAGCAGCGGAGACTTTGTAACTCCCGCCTCTTTATCCGCTGGGCTGCGCAATGTATCTGCTGAACCGTTTGCCAACGTAACTTCGTACGCTGTGCGGTGGAACAACTCCACGTTGCCGCTTTCAACTGCGTTTGTTTGGAACTGCACTTTAAGCTCTTTTGTACCGCCAGCAGTAAATTTATCAAAGGTAAACTGAACCCATTTGAACTTGCCGGTTGAAATCGACGCACTTGTACCGCTTGTTGAAGGCAACGGAGTTAAATCTCCAGATGAAAGCACTTGTGTTGCTGGTTGTTGCACGTTTTGGAAATCTTCCTTAACTAACTTCAACGAACCGCCACTATTGCCATTTCCGCCGGTTCCATCTGCTTGGAATGAATCTGCGCTTGAAAAGTCAACCCCGCCAACCGCCTTGCCTCCGCTTGAAGAGAATGAAGTGATTACACCTGCACCGTTTTCAAGTGCAACATCTGGTTCGCCGAGTTGTATAAATGCAGATGCGGTTGAAAAGTCAAGCGCCGAAGCTTTGAGTATATATTTTGCGGTGTATGTTGTTGCTGGGCTAAGCACAGAGACGCGTTGGTTTTGCGAGTTGAAAACGCCTACGAATACAAGTTCGCTGTCCTTGGCTAGTTCATTTGAGATAAGTTCAAACGACTGGTTGTTTCCAGTTTCAGGCGAAGCGTCGAACTGGGTTGAAAGAGTTTCAAACCCAGGAGCAGAAATAGTCGCGGTTACTTTTCCAGTTTCAATGCTTGCACTGCACTCGCTGGCTATAGTTGTGCAAGATGCAGTTGTGCCATTTGCACTTGACAGCGTAGCAACTGCGTTGGCAATTGGATTGCGGGTGAAGTGGTCGATGACTTGAACGTTGATAACTGCTTTTGCTGGCGTAAGTAAGAGGGAGACTTTGCTGCCGTCGATTCCGGTTTCGTTAATTGGCTTTACTTGAAAATCAAGCGTACCTTCTTTATCTGTTGCCGATGCTACGAAGGTAATTATGGATAGAGGTAGGAATTCAAATTTTGCAGTGCCGTCGATTCCACTCTGTTTTTTTATTCCAAGCGGCTTTCCTGCGATGAACAGCGCAACATCTACACCTGCAACTGTGTTTCCGCTTTTGTCTTTTGTCTCAATTACAACTGCGCCGGAATTGCTCGAGCTTGCCCGATGTAATATAATGTTTTGTTCTGCTGCGCTGGTGATTTCTTTTTGGGCTGGAATGAAGCTGTCTTTTGAAACGCTTACGAGGCACGTTTTGCCAATTGCAACGTCGAAGCCAGCGACTCCGTTTATCGGGTCTTTTTCCTCAACTCCAGAACTTGAAAATGCACTGCTTGCACTGCCTACGTCGCAATACAGCGCAACGTGTGGGGCTTCGATGCTTTTGCCGTTGTCGTCAATTACTGACACAACTATATTTTTTGAATTCTCCTCTGTTTTTTGAACTAGCTTTGCAACAACGCTTGACTCTGGCTCGATTATTGTTAACGTTGGCAAAAACCACGTTAGGAAACCTTCTTTTCCTACGGTTATTGAGACGTTCCGCCCAACCGTTACATCAAGCCCAGTTGACGCGCCGTCTACACCGGTTTGCCCAGTTGCTATAAGTGCGCCTGTTGACTCGTCGAGAATTTTTACAGTTGCGTTTGCAACTGGAGTTGTGCCGTCTTGAAGGTAAACGCGGGCATATACGGGAGAGGTGCGTTCTTCGCCGTCTTTGAACATGCGTAGCGGGATGTTTAAGTTCGAAGTCCCGACTTGTACAACTTTAGACTCTCCACGGTAATTATCTGCGCTGGCAGTGATTGAATAGTTTTGGTTTGGCTTAACTTGGAACTGTGCAATTGTAGTTGCGTTTTGTTGCTGCAGTAAACTACCGTTGCCTGCAAAAAGAGTTATATCCGCCCCAGCTGGACCTGTAACTGTAACTGCAATGATGACGTTTGGATTGTCAGTGCGGGTTAAAGTAAACGTAACTAGTTTCGTGTCTTGCCCATCTGGCACAAGTGCGGTTTTGGAATCGGATTGGAAATCTACATTGCTAACTGCAACTGTTGCAGTTGAAGCGGGTATATTTTCAAAAACCGCTTTTCCATCTGAATTAGTTTGACGCGTCTTCGTCTCGAGGTTGCCATCGGAGCCTTTGAACTGCAACTGCACCGAAGCACCGGCAACTGCGTTGTTCTCATTGTCCCGCACAGCAACGGTAAAAGTTTTAGAAACCGGCGCTGACAACGACAAGAAAGAAACGTACGCTGCACCAGTAAGTAGAAGTAGAAGCACAACAAGCGCAGGCAAAGCGGGAATTCCTTTTGACTCAAAAAAGTCATTTGCTTTTCTTAACGGGAGGCCTTTTTCGTCGCTCCAGTCTAAAAATTCTTGCCACTTAAGCGAAGCGCCTTCAAGGAACTGGTCAAACTTCTCGCGTAAAGTAAGGGAAGATTCCTCATGAATGTCCTTTTGAAAATCAGCCAACACAAACCACCAAAACTAGTTGAAGAATAGAGGTAAAAGATGCTTAAAAACTAGTCGCTTTTTCGTCCAATTGGCACAGCAGAAACACATCAAGTGGAATAAAAGAAATCCTCTTTCCACCTATTTGCTTTTCGTCAAACATATCTTTTGTCACCATAATTCCCGAGTTTTTCTTATGCTTATCTAGATAGTAAACCAAATTATCCGTATCTTGAGTAGTTACGCTTGATCTGAACTTAACCTCAATTGGAATAGGAGTTACAAAGTCAACTTCACGTTTCTGCGCGTCGCGGTAAAAACTTGGATTCAAAGAGCTTAACTTATCAAAAACCGCTGTTTCAGCTGCTTGCCCAATCGATGGGTTCTCTGCAAGTGCATTGTACATTGAAGCGGTTTTTACAAAGATTTTTTTCTGCTTTTTCAAAGCTTTTTGAAACGAACCAGATTGGTAAAGTACATTAACAAGAAACGCTTTGTTTAAATAAAGCAAATAATCTGAAACAGCGCTCCGACTCATTTGAACCGCCTCAGCAAAATTCACCTCGGTAAACAAACCCCCTGAACTTGTAGCGCATAATTTAAGCAAATCGTACAACTTCGACGGGTTCTCTATACCAAATGCAGAGGGGATATCGTCAAAAACTATTTTTTCAACTGTGCTTGTCCGGATGTATTTTATCGCAGTCTCTTCGTCCATTTTCACAATCTCGGGAAAAGATCCTTTTTTGAAAAATTCACCGAGCTCTTCACTATACCTCTTTTTTGTACTAAAAACATCCGCAAGACCAATTGATTTTTCAGGGCTTACTCCCTTCATTTCAAGAAACTCGTCAAATTGAAGTGGAGGGAGATAGTGCTCAAGCATCCTACCACTTAGACTCTCCACTCCTTTTTTTATCAAAAGCGACGAAGAGCCACTTATTACGAACCTAGCGAGCTTTTGGTCGTGGTACTTTTTTATCACGCCTGCCCAGTCCTCAACCCTGAAAATCTCGTCCAAAGCAATAAGCGGCTTTTCACCCTCTTGCAAAAATACATCTATAACTCGCTTCAACGCGTCACTGTTCGCATATTTTTTCTCGTCAAAAGAGAAGTAAAACACGTTTTTGTCAAAGAGTTGCTTCATTAAAGTAGTCTTACCAGTTCGCCTGAGCCCAGTAATTGCCACGATTAGTTCTGAGGTGTCAAAAGAGCGTTTTACCTCGGAAAAATACTTTCGCCTGTACAAAGGAAGCTCTTCTTTTCCCCCAGTATTAAATGGAGAAAATCCCATTATCTCTTGTTTTGTTGGTACAACCATAACATAGGTTAAAGAGCACAAACTTTAAAAACATGCACTTTAAAGAGCATAAAATGACTAAATATGCTCTTTTAAGCGCATAAAACAAAGAAATGTGCGCTTATATGGAAGGTATGGCGGTTAAGATAGCCATGGAAGTGAAAAGTATGGCAGTTGAAATAGTCATGAAAGCGGAAAATATGCCACATCACAATAGCCATACTTTTCAAAAACGCACACACCGCTAGCCTTTCGGGACAAAAAAACACAGGTGGAAATAATACCAGCCGGAGGAAAAAAGCTGGACTTAGGAATCGATGCAAGCTAATCGGTAAACGCCGCCTGAACCTTGGGGAGCAGTTTGCATGAATGACTTGCTGGCGCCGGCAGGTAGTTCAGATAAGCCTTCGACTTTCCACACGTTTGGCCTGTTTGGCCTTAATGCAGTAAGCGTGTAAAGCCGTCGCCCAGTGAATAATTTTAAGTTGTTAAGGTTGCTATTGAGAGTTGTAATTGTCTGGTAGCCGCCTAACCAAGATACTCCAAGGAAACCACCGTCTGAACCGTAGGTAAAGCCGCATGGTGGATTATCTAAATTAATTACTGCACCGCATATCGGGTGAATGCCATCAAAAGCCATTACTTCTATGGTCGAAGTTGTACTTGGCGAAAATGCATTGGAAGTCACCCTTGCCGAAGTAGACGTAGTATAAACAGGAGTTCCGGCATTAGTATTAATATGCGCAGTATATCCCGATGGAAAAGTTGTTCCGCGCGGTGGAAACAAGTCAGCTACTAAGGTTAATGAAGTTGACGTTGGGGTGGTAAGGAAAAACTGCCCAGTTGCAGTGCACTGTCCGTTAAAAGCAGATATAGGGGAAACTTGCGAAGACGCTGCACCTGAAAGTGGCGGGTAGAAGCACCTTATTGGATAAGTCCTGTCCGCGTCATTATAATCGTCAAGTAAGTATAGCTTCTTGTCACCCTGCATTTGGCTTACGTGTATAATTGTATCGCCGTTTGAATCTACAATGCTAAGTGGGTTTGGATTTCCAGGCACGAATAGCTTTTTGCCAACGAGGTCCGATGCCCTTGTTCCTTCAACTTTCAACCCTACACCAGCTAGCACGCTTAAACTCGTTGAGCATTGTGGAATTGTGCTAACTGTAACTGGCTGTAAAGTGCAGAAAGCGTTTGTTAAGTCCGGCTTTAGAACAGATACTGCCACTTGAGAACCTTCTGGAAACGTTTCGAATGGCACAATTGCATAATCGTGATCCAAGTCGGCCGTTATGCTTTGTTCAATCAGGCGTGCTTCATTTTGCCTTCCGACCCATATTCTTCCACCGCTAGGCAATACCGGAGAGCCGCGGGGAGTTGAAACAATTACTTTTGTCCGCACAACCTGGTCTGCAGGATAATAAACCGGCTCGGCAATTGCACTGCATTGCCCTTGAAGGTTAGATCCGGCTTGGTTCATGGGTTGGGATGAAGTTGTGGAAGTTGAAACTGGATAGGCGCAGTCGATTTCTGGATTTTCACCCACTAGTGCTGGTTTGAGTAAATAACCCGTTGTCGTAGGAAGGTCTTGTAAATTGGTTATGTAGTTTCCGCTTGCCGCGTCCCTTGAAATAGTTGCAATGTTATTTATTGGACTAGCTCGGGAGATAAATATATTATTCGTAATACGAGAATTATAATTTAGAACCCTAACTGCATTGGGCCCCGTTTGTCTGAATTTGTCCAAGTGGCTAGTACAAGTGGAAATTTGTGGCACTATGAGTGAAAAAGTGCAGAAGTCAGTTGCATCAGAATTTTTAACAACTGCATTTAGCCTATTGCCTGAAATTGTTGGTTCGCCAGGAAAAGTATAGGTTAAATCTAGCGCCTGTTTATCTTGAGCCGCCGCTCTAGCAGATGAACTATCTAATGCATTAACGGAATATACGCGGCTCGCAAGTTGTGAAAAACTTATTGTTGCATCAGCTGGTAGTTTCTGCGCCCCTTGCGCTTCGACATGTACAGCTAACACTGGCGCAATACTGCCAGTGTCCCTTACTATTTTTGCACTTCCAACACACGTTCCAGTTAAGCTAGCTGCTTGCTGTTGACTAGGTGCTGCGGTTTGTGTAGTCGAATATTCACAGATTACTTTTGCGTATGGCTCTTGTTGGCCAGTTTTTTCAATTAGATAAGCTTTAGCTGGACGTGAAATGAGGCCGTTAACCTTCCAGGTGCCTGGAATAACGACTCTGCGTAAATATTCATCAGCAGTAGGCTGGCGTTCTGGCTTGAATTCAATGTCGTATATTGGATGGCCAGGCACGAATAAGTGATGCGAAGCTTCAAGGTTGCTAGTGGCACTAGTTTTAGTAAAAGCAGGACCTGCAATTATAGCTTCTAAACCAGTGTTTCCTTGGCCGTTAAAGGTTAGCGAACCTACCCCAGCTGCTTTTGTTGCGCTACATGGCGGAATTGGATCTTGGCGCGTAAGGACGCCACGGCAAATTTCTGTGCCTGAACTGTTGATAATGACGTGCTTAGACTCATCTTCTGGCGCTATTGAGGGAAAAAAAATCGGTTTGCCCTCCTCAAATGAAACCTTTGTAGGGTCATTTGAAAGCTCAGCAGTTGCGCCTGCAGGGATACTTTTTCCAGCTGTGTTTAATTCAACTGGAAAAGTCAACATAAGAGATGCTCGCTTTTGAAGCACAAAGGAACCAGGCTTAGCTTGCGATGGACTAGTAACTTGACAAACAGAACCTCCGCTAGCCGGCGCCTGCGAGGCAACGGTTAGCCCAGTGTTTAGCCTGGCTGTAACTGTTTCTCCTTTTAGCAACATGGCTAACTTGTTATCTAGCCGCAGAGTTTTGTCGCTGAAGTAGTAGCCAATGTGAGTAGAGTCGGTTAAGTTGCTTGCTTGGCGTTCAATTACCGCTTCTTTAACCGTTGTTGAATCAAACCAAACTACCTTTTCCGTGTCAACGGGCAGAACTGGCAAAGTAAACTGGAACCCTTGCCTATCTTGAGTTCCTTTTACTATTTTCAAACTGCCAACAGCAATTAATGGTACCGGCGTAACTGCACCGGTGCAAATATCTCCGGTCGCGTTTTTAATTGTAAATGGAATTGCTTGCGGCGAGAGGATAAATTCTTGCGTTGGGTGACGAAGTGCAAACCTAATTGAACCACCACCTGTGGTTGTGTCAGTTGGAATTGGATCGTTATACCATGGCGCGGTTGTAACAATGGCGTTTTGTAAATTGCCAAAGGCAACTCCAGTTGGAGGCGAAACAGTAACTTCATACTCCAAAAAATTGTCAATGTCAATGTAAAACAGCTTGGCAACCGCAGCGCAAGTTGAACCAGCTGCTGGTCCGGCTGACTGTAGCCCACCTGCCCCTGCTGGTGGAACTATTGCGTTTGTGAAGTCGAATGTGATTGTGTCGCCAGCTATTGTTGCGGTTGATCGTAATTTTGCAACGTCGTTGATTTCAAAAGTTGCTGTGCAGCTAATTACAGGTGCGTCAAATTCAAATGAAGTTGTTGTTGGTGCAACTGGAGTAACCTTTACAGTTCCATCAGTTTCAACTTTCATACTATACGGTTCGATTAGAAAGTCAACAACGATTTGACCAATCTTTTTAAGGCAAGTCATTTTAGTATTGCTGCTCGCCACTGCACTAACAAGCGCACCACGAATGCTTGTCAAAGCAGATGGATCACCTGCCGCTGCGTTGATTTTAGCTTCAAGGTCTTTTGATATCGCATCTTCAAAATGAAATACTAGGTTGTAATCCTTCGCTGGCGCAGCCGGCGTGTTTGGCACTGGTACCGGCGCTGCGTTTGTTTTGGCTGTGGCGCCGCCGCATTTTAAGAGGGTTGAAACTGGAGTTGCTTTTAACTCGCAGTTGTTTCCGTTAGATGTTTTTAAAACTTCTAGTAGGCTAGTTGGAGTGTATGATTCGTCAACGTAGTAGCGCATTAAGTCGCGTGCAACTGTGTTTAGTTCAACTGTGTCGCTGGTTGTTTTCAAGCTAGACGCTGGAGTTGAACCAGCAAGCCCATCTACAACAGCGACTTTCAAGTGGCTGCCGATTAGTTGGCCTGCAATGCACGCTTGGCCTTTTTCACATTTCACTTCTGCACCATTTATGTTCATTGAAAGCGAGTCCCTCGTGCTTCCGGGGAAGAGAATTCCAATTGGCCACTGTGATGAATTACAGTTATTTTCCACAGTGTCTGCAATTACAATTACGCCGTCAGTTTGTCGCGTGTATTTACAACCTGTAACTTGAACAGCGTATTTTTTCACGTCGCCTTTTATTTCAAGGGAGGTAAATTGTCCAGGTACGTCTTTCAATGGGTACAATGCCCTGCCGAGTCCAGGTATAGAGGCTACAGCTGGTGCGGATACGCCTGCTGTTGTTGCGCCGCTTGATGTGAATTCGTATTCTGGCGGTATGGCAACTTGGAAAGTTGCTTCGTTGTAGTCAGCTGGCCAAATTGGGTGTAGGTCGTCTTTGTTTTCACCTTGTGGAACTGCTTGGAATACTAGTGAGCGTGAAAACGGCGCTTTGGTAGCGGTTTCTTTTTTGTCGTACTCGGTTTGTTTTGCTTTTGACCGCCATTCTTCGCAGTCGTCGAACAAACCTAGCGGGTCAACTGGCCTGTTCTTCACAGTGCAAACTGAACCAGTATCTACGTCAGCATTTGTTTGCTCGGTTTTTGTCTCGCGTGCTTTGTTAATCACTGCACGCATAACGGGATACTTGTTCAACGTCAAGAGGGTTGGTTGGAATTGGTCAAACTCAACGCGGGTTTGGGTATTTGTTCCAGTGCCTTGGCTTACGACGTATGGAAAGCCTAGGGTGATCTGTTTTATTTTATCAGTGTCTGCATGTTGTTCAGTTGTAGTTGCCCAGTCGTACACTAGCCCGGGTAAGCGGAATGATGCAAACGCTGCGCCTGAAATGCCACTGCCGGCTGTTACAACTGCTTTGGAAAAGTCGTATCCAGGTGGCCGCAATTCAAAAATAACTTTTCCTTCTTCACGTGTTTGCCGTCCAGCTTCTCCAACTAGTTTTTCGCGGTCAGCTGCAAATTGGTAAACGTTATACCCGCCAAGCGCGATATTGCTACCGAGGTCGCTTTCTACAAGTTTGGGGTCGTCTTGTATTCGTTTTGTCACGAAGTTTATAACTGGGTCTTTTATGCTTACAACTGGGACTTCTTTTGCAACGCTTTGTACTTTTGCTTGGCGTAAGTTTCCAACAATGCGCTTTGCAATCATGTCCCTACATTGGCGGTTGCCAGGTTGTAAACATGGCCGCAAGGCTTGTAAGTTTTGTCCAGCTTCTGTTTCTTGGCACATCACGTCTTTGATAATTGTTTTGCTGTCGCCAAGCACGCCGTCAAGCGTTAAGCCAGATGCAAATGATTCTCCTTCTTCAACTTCCTCTTCTTCTGGGTCAATGTAATTCGGGTTGCCGCAGAAGTCAGCCAGCGTCTTGCACATCTGGAACTGCGCTTCTTGAGCTGCAACTTCTGCAAGTGCGCTTGCCATGCAGTCCGTCAACGCGTCTTGCATGTTGTCCATTGTGCTATCTAGGTTAAACGTTTCAACGTATTGGTATTGTTTCTTGAACGCCTCTTCAACTTGCTTCTGTGCTAGGTCAACAGCAGCTGCTTCTGTTGCGCGGGAGCAGTAGTTTGTGCCGCTGCATATGAATGGCTTGTCTGCGTCTGAAACTTTAGAAGGCGCTTTTTCAAACTTGTAGTTTCCAATTACGTCGCCGAGTTGCATTGCAGTTTTACCTAGGCCATTAGCTGCGTCAGCGGTGTTATCCGTTGGCTTATCTGGCTTTACAATAAATGGCGTTAGTAGTTTTGCTTGTCCGCCTTGTGGTTCGCATCCGCCTTTGTCTGTGCATAAATAAAACCCGTCTTTAAGCTGGGAAATTGAAGCTAGTTTGTCCGGCACTTCGTTTCCGCTTAGTACGCCAATTGAGTTTGGCTGGATTACAACTGGGCTGCCGGATTTATCAGCTGGTAGGAGGCCAACTTGGTTTTCTGGTAAGTTGTTAATGACAAATCCCGGCTCGCGTGGATCTGCGCTTGTTCCAGTGCGGTAGAACAAGTTGTTTGGATCAACGGTTGTTGGGATTGTTGTGAACAAGTAGCGACCGTCTAGGAAGTCTTCAGGGTTTTGCGTTGGGCTGATTACTAGTTTAATTGTGTATTTAACGTTTGGATTAGCGTTGCTTTGCAATACGAATTCAGCGTACCCGTCGCCGTCTAGGAACTGGTTTGTCGCTGGGTTGGAAATGTAAGGCCTGAAGTTCTTTGCCGTATCTGGCCGGATTTTGACGCAGTTGTCTTTTTCGTTGAACTTAATTGCAAACGAGGCAAAAGCCGGTGCAGAGGTTAACCCAATTGCAGATACGCCGGATATAACTGGGTCAAGCAACGCGCGGTAACTCTGTATTTTGTCAAGCTGGTCGTAAGTGAAGCAGCTCTCGTGGATTGTGCTGCCTGGCTTTAGCCTAATTGTATAATCTGGAGAGCCAGTTGCGTCTTGAATCGCGAAACCAAAACCGTTGCGCGGCACAAGCGGGGTTATTTTAACAGTGCATTGCGCCCCTGCTTCATTTGGCACGCATTCAACTTTTGCGTTTTTGTCAGTTTGCTCTACGTTTAACTTACCTGCAAATGCAATGAACTTAGTCTTCACAGCAGCAGCTATTTTGGCAGCGTGTTGCTTCCCGCCGTCAAGCAAGCCAGAGTCACCTATTGCTTTGCGCGCCATGCAACGCGTTATCAACCGCGAGTAGTAAACCGCACCCTTTTTTGGGCACATGCTCTTAATTTTTATGGTGCCGCTGTTTGTGTTTTCAAGTTTGCACTTGTACAAACCCGGTTTGTTGATTATCTGTGAGTAAACGCTTTGCGGTGCAAGGTTGTCAACTTGTACAACTGCATTGCCGCTCCGGTCAGTGCATTTAAACGAATGCGGTACAGGGTCTTGGTTTACCCATGTGATTGTCCAGTTGCGTTGGAAGTTCTGGCGACGTATGTCAAAAGCTGCACCGCCGCCATATTGGTCTGCGTAGCCGGATAAGCCGTATTGTCCACCAGCGGCAACTTGGCGTGGTACGCCAGCTGCTTGTTGTGGAAATTGCCCAGCTTGCGGAATGATTCCATTACCGCCAACCCCGCCACCTAATCCACCATTATAGCGCGGGTCAAGGAACTGTTGGTTAGGCTGGCCATTTGAGCCAATTACTCCAGCGCGTTGGTAGAAATTGTTCATGCCTCCAAGCGGAGCAGATTGGTATGAAACTGCGTCTGGAAAACGTTGATCATATAAGTTTGTCGGCTGGTATGAGCCGTAGAACATCTGTGAAAAAGTGTCGACCATTAACCGCGGCGGTTGGAAAACATTGCCGTTTATGTACACTATTCCATCTGCGTTTGTTACGTTGGTAGAACCGTATGCAGTGCACGTGTTTTCAACCTGTATTGGATTGTCGAGGCTACGCGTTCCAGTCCGTGGGTCAGTTGCACTTACTTCGACTTGGCACGACTGGTTTGAATTAGGAGATAAGGAAAGAAGCCTCGTGCGGCCTGGTTTGAAGTCAGGAATGCGGTAATGCGTTGAACCAGCTTGCCCGCCGTCTGCAGCTACTTGGGTTACGCCCGGGCCAGCTACATTTACACAAGCTGGGTCTACAAACACATCTGCAATTACGCTTACGTCAAGCGTATTCTTCACACGCAACGTAGTTGCGTTGCAAGATAAGGAAATGAAGTCAGGTTGGTCAAATTCAAAAAAGCTAGAGACGCTGCTTGTAAGCGTCTGGCTAACTGGTGCAAATCTGTCGCGCGAAACAGTTATTGAAAACGTACCAGCGCTTACTGGCCTAATGCGCTTTACAACGTACTGCCCATCAAGCCCATTAGTTGGCGTGTTGTCGCCGGCTACTTGTGCTGGCACGTCGCCGTCAAAGGCGGCGCCATTTTCCTCTTGGAATGCGATTGTCGCGTCGGTAATGGGTTGGCCAGCTGACGTCTTTACAGTTAAGCGTAAATCCTTACTTTTGCCAACTTCAAATTGGTTGGGGGTTAATTGCGTTAATGTAAGTGCTCCGGTTCCTTGCACAACTGCAAAAGCGCGGCTGTTCGTTGCAATTATTCCCCTGCTATCGCCGAATTCGACTTTGAAATTTGCAAAGTCAGATGGGATAACCCCTTGGCTGGAAATGGAGCCATTGTAAACATCAGCCGCTTCGGCAAACAAGGTGCGCACACTTGTATGCGTGTCGTCGATGCTTGAAGTGCCTTGGCCGCTGTACTGTAGGAACTTAACTAACCCGCTTGGCGAAATTACCTTTGCGTAGCTGCTGGAACCTTCAATTGGGCCAAAATTGCGGATTTCGAAGTTCAAGTTAAACGGCCGGTTTATAGTTGCGATGAACGGCGAGCCAACCGATTGCGGTTGTTCTGGTGAGTTGAAAGAAACTGAAATGCATGCAGTGCCTTGTGAATTGCAAACACTGCTCCCTTCTATTAGTGAAAATGACTTGTCAATCGTATCGGCGTAGCACTCATCTTTGCCTTGGTTCTTTCTCTCCAGCCCAAGCTCATTGTCGTATGGATTGCGGGAATATTTCCCGTTTTGGACTGCAAAGGCGCGGTAGTGGAAGTTTAACTTGTCGCTAGATGCGTCGGCAGTTGGCTTTACAAAAACACGCAACGTAAGCTCAACAACTCCGCTTACACCGTTGTAGTTTACTTCGACCCATTTCTTTCCCTCGTTGTTAACGTCGTTGTTCAACGAGTCGGTTGAACAATCCGCACCTGGCGAATAAGTAGTTGAGTGAACCGCTAGTGGCGTGCCAAGGGTTGAAGGCGAGTAGCTGAAACTTTTTATCACAGTTGCATCGCTTGTAGTTGTAGCCGCGTCGCCAACCCTTACAAACACACCTTGGGATTGCGAGCCGTTTGCAAAACTAGCTGCAAACCGAGCAGTGTAAACGCGTCCTTTTTCAATTGTTGGGAAACCAATCACCTCATTCCCTTTGTCGTCAAGCAGGGAAACTAAGTTGACAACAGTCTGTGCCTTGAACTGGCTGTCCAAAATGTAAACGTAAACGTGCTTCGTTTGGCCAGGTGAAACTGACTGGCTAGCGGAAGTTGAAGGCTCGAACCCGTTTGCAGAAGTAACAAGTAAAAGCTGCTTATTCGCCCACGCGTTTTCAAGGTTACAAGTACCGTCAGCGGCAGTGGTGCAGTTGGCAACTGCGCTTCCTGCAAGCGAATCTGCAAACGCAACAACAAGCGCGCCAGCAACAGGCTTAGCGTCAATTAAATTAAGCGCAGTTACAAGCATTGTCCCAACTGGCCGCTGTAAATTAAACGAAACTGTCCGCTGGCCGTTTTGTGAAAATGCAACTTGGAAAACATCGCTTTGCCCAGCTGCGCCATCTAGTAAGGCAAACAAGCGAAGCGACGCATCAACTGGAATTCCTGCAAACGTAGCTTTTCCATCTGGACCAGCAGTTTGGCTTATCCCATACAGCCTACCGCTTGCATCGCGTAGCTCAATAGTTGCACCGCTCGCGGGTTGGTTATCAGCGTCTAGAACTTCAGCATCGAATTCAACGTTGTTACCCGCAGCAAGCGGCATCAATTGAAGAGTAGAGTCACGCGAAGAAATTGAAGATATCAAAGGCAAGTAACTTGGCGCATTTACAGCTGCATAGGAATTGTCAAGCGAAATTGAAGATGATAAGGTGAACGAAACAGTGCCGCTATTGTCAGTGGTGCCTTTTGTGATGAGCTGGTTTGTGCTTGTTGAGAACAGCGCTACGTTTGCGCCTGCAATTGCAGCGTTTGCGTCGCTTACTACTTTTATTGAAACCACTTGTGAATTCGAGCTAGTTGCGTTTTCAACTTGCACTGTAAGTTCAAGGTCTTCTCCTGCTGTGATTTCTTGGCCAGTTGTGCGTTGCGAGAGGTAAGCTTCATTTGAAGGGTTGACAAGTGCATAGACGCTTGTGCCAACTGGAGCAACGTTTTCAAACCTAGCTACTCCGCTTTCAACATTGTCGCTCGCAAGCGGTTCACTGGAGCCATTTGCAAATAGCTGCACATTAGCACTTACGAAATTGCCGAGGTTATCTTTTACGTTTACAACAACTGTGCCACGCGTCGCTTGGTCGCCGCCGTTGCCTAAACTGCCAGTTGCGGGAATTAATTGAATCGTTAACCGCGTGTCGTTTACCAACACGCTTCGCTGCGTTGTTTCGAAGTTCTCCGCATTAATGCTAAGAGAAATAATTGAATCACTTGGATCGAGCTTTATAACCGCTGTGCCGGCTGGCTGCGTTGTAGCTGTGCCGCTTAGCCCAGTTGAAAGTGACTGGAAGCTAATTGAAGCGCCTCTAACTGGTGCGCCTGTTGACTGGTCAAGCACGTTTACAAGGAAGTCACGCGTCTCCGGCGCCTTGCTTGCGAGCATTATTTCAACTGAAGTTGCACCACCAGTTTCAAAAGAGATGTCACGCAAGACAGGCTGAAAACTCGGGTGGTTCACCCTAACTTGCCCACGGCGGTTAAGCGGAACACCGTCAAAACTAACTGTGCCATTGAGGGTTGACTTCGTTGCAAAGTCGCTTCCATCAAGCACCAACGTAACTGGAATGCCGTCAACTACACCGCTTGCGGTTGAAAGAGAAACATTAACAGTTCCAGTTGGAGTTGCGAGAATAGAAACGCCAAATAAAATCCCGCCAAGGATAATGAACATCAGCGCAATTGCAACTGGAAAAGAGGGGATCCCGTGGCTTTCGATTGGCTCTGCAAAATATTTGTAAAGGTCAACCCCTTTTTCGTGCAGTGAGTCAAGCACAGCATAGTACTTATCCTCTAACTTGTAGTAAAACGCTTTTAACTTTGCAGCTAATTAAAAGTCCACTTCTTCATCGAGTTTAGGCATATAGAAATATCAGTAAGAAATAAGGCTTAAAAGCTATTTAAATGCCATCGCCCTTTTTCTTTTATGCAGAGAGAAACCCGCCCCATAATTTTTAAGAAAATACCCACACCTAGTTTCTTCGCTAAGCAACTTGAACGGCTAGTTAGCGAAAATGAAAAGCGGTTGAAGAAAGCCGGCTACAACAACGAAAAAAGCGTAAAGCGACTTATCACTGAAGCAATTCAAGAAACTAGAAAAAATAGGTAAAAATAAACCGCTCAGCTGCACCAACCAATCGAAATATTTATATATAGATAAACCATACATATATTGATATCTATGGGAAATGTAATGATCTCTCTTACTGAGGACAAGGAAAAAATACTTAGGAACCTAGCGCATACGGTATACGGTGGCAGAAAAGGATCCCTAAGTACAGTTATTGAAGACGCACTTGAGGAAATGGCAAGGCGAGATAAAAAACTACGCGCAGCCAAGCATCAAATAGCATTAATGAAAAAAGGGTTTAACCTCGGGCTGAGGGACAAAAAAGCTTATGAAAAACGAAGCGACATTTACGACTGAAGAGAAAACATTGATTGACTCTAACGTACTAGTCTACGCCTATGACTTAAGCTCAACAAAACACGCAAAAGCAGAGAAAATAATTGGGGAGTTCCTCCTTAACCGAAATGGCGTCGTAAGCTGCCAAAACCTAGCTGAGCTGTCTAGGGTATTGTGCGAAAAAATTCCGAACAAAATTCCTTTTTACCAAGTGAGAAACATCGTGCTGGAGTTAAGCGAGAATTTGGAAGTGTTAACTTATGATAGCCACACTGTGGCTGACGCACTTAGCGCATGTGACGCATATGGCATCCACTTTTTCGACGCTTTAATAGCCGCGACAATGGAAAACTGGAACGTCAAGACGATAATAACTGAAAATGACGCTGACTTTAAAAAAATAAAATGGATCAAGACTATAAATCCATTTGTTGAAAAATGAACCACACGGGCCACATGATCGTAGGCGGAATCACAGGCATAATTGCAATGCTCGTCGTCGGGAGTTTTTCCCTGCCCCTATTAGCAATTTGCCTGCTTGGCTCAATCCTCCCCGACATCGACTTAAAGCAGAGCAAAGCAAGCCAAATAGTACAGCCAATCGCCGTGCTCGGCGTAGCATTTCTCCTCTATCCATTAATCCACACGTTTTTTTCAACTAAGTTCGGCACAATTGCCGCAATTATAATTTCCCTCGCCATAAGCGCCGCAGTTATTTTCCTCCTGCTATTTCCCCTACGCTTAAAGCACCGCGGAATAACGCACACGTGGAAAGCGGCTGCTGTATTTGCAATAATCGCAGGAATAGCCCTTGGAATAAACGCCGGAATAATTGCGCTGCTCAGCTACGCTAGCCATTTAGTTATTGATAAGATTTAAAGTCATAAAGTGTCCAAACGGAAAAAAGCAGGGTGTCAAAAACGCCATTTGTCAACCTAATCCATAGTAGTATTTTAAAACAAGGATAAACTACAAGTAAAATATGGAAAGCGAAAAAAGTGAAGTGGACGCGCGTAAGGCAATTGAAATCACCAAGCAGTTTTTCATAGCTGCAAATGGACGGCTAGCTGAAACTACGTTTAAGGTTAATTCAATTGAAAGGAACCACGAAAAAGACTCTTGGATAGTTGACTGCCAATTGTTCACAAACCCAATTGCACCTAAACCAACGCACTACATTACTAGGGTAAATGTTTCAACGCGCGAATTACAGGCAAAGGAACAACCAGGGGCATAAACTACAATGGATATTGAAGACCTCTCTTTTTTCCAAGAGTATTACCTCGACACAAACACTTTGGTAATTATGCTATGCGGCTTGTTTGATGAGAGCTCAAAGTCACATACCTTGAAACAAATTGCACGTTTTACGCCTGAAGATTTTAAAGCGGTTAAAATGGCATTAAGGCACGCTAAACAAATTAATGTAACCCCACACGTATTAACTGAAACTTTAGCACTGCTAGAAAACAGAATTCCAAAAAATTACTTCCAGCCATTTTTTTCAAATGTCAAGGAATGGTTACTAGCAACAGATGAAATTTTCGATTGGACAAAGCAAGGAAAAAACCAGTTGTTAACCCACCAAAAATGCAGTGACTTTGGAATAGTGGACTTGTCACTTTTTCTGGCACCTGCGGGGACAGGCACTGTGCTTGTAACTAGCGATAAGGCACTTCACGGGATGTGTAAAGCTAATGGCGTAAATTCAATACACCTTTCGGAATTAGTTGCACTATACTTGCAGCAACAAAATTAACAAGATTATCGCGGAAATTGCCGGAAACTTTACGCATTACCGCGAATTTCCGCTATACTAATTTCGCTTGTCATTTTTTAGCCACATAGAAAAATGTTCGCCCGCTCTTCTGCTTATCTATGAAGCCTTGTTTGTGCATTAAGCTGAGGTCAAGGCGCGCCATTCGTTGCGGAAATTGTCGGAAATGTAAAAAATTACCGCAAATTACCGGCAATGCTATATTGCCACTTGCTGCAAATCCACAGCACAATGTTAATTAGTTTTTCTTCACTTGCCTTTCTTTCCCGCCGCTACAGCTGCTGCGATTAGCGCAATGTGTGATAGCCGGGGGTCTGCTCCGATTGTGACTGGTTTTGTGCCGATTATAAACTCTTTATCTTGAACTGGCCCGTCTACGCCGACTAGCTTTACTTCTCCTGCGACTTTTACAACTTTGAAAGTGTTGTTCCCTACTCTGACGCTATTGCCATTGTAGACTTGAGCCATGTTGCCACTAACAAGCGAAAACTCAGGATATCCACGTGAGCGACTAGTGGCTGTGCTAATTTCCATTGGCTCTTTTATTCCCGCTGCTTTAGAAAGTTGAATTGGCACATCGCCCGCAGGATGGAGTAAAATCCTATCATCATCTTTAGAGATAGTCACGTGGCTGGGCGCAACGTTGCCATGTTCACCTGTAATTGCCTCGAACGCACCTTGGGGTCTTCTAGTGAAAAGCCTACGCGCAAATCCAACTTTTGGAACATTTGAATCAAAAGCTTGAGATAATTTTCCTCGCCGAGGCTCTTCTACCTCTGACCTATATCCTTGAACCTTTCTAATATCCATAACTACGCTCTCCTCATGCCTCTCTCCACGCGTAACTTTGCCAGCTGCATCTGAAGCAGCTTGACCATCTGCAAGCCAACCACTAGTTGCTTTGTCAAATTTATCCGCAGGAGCAGTAGGAGGCAACCGCTGGTCTCTTAGTTTTTCAACAGGAGGCGAAGTTGGAACCGGCGGCGGCCCCCTAAGCTGCATTGCTTTGTCAAGCAGGGTTCGCACAGCCGCTTTAGCGGCGCTATGTTGACTGAGCCAACTTTCTTCTTCTTTGTATTGGCGCATTAAATTAGCTGCATCTGGATGAGTTTCTAATTCTTTAACCGCGTTACTGAGCTCCTCGACCATGCTTGGCCTTAATTGGCCATGGCTAATTGCCCTGCTAACTGCGACATGAAGCTCATTAGACGGAAACATTGCATTGGAATTTGGATAACCCTTTGTAAGGTCGTAAGACTCTTCGCCTTTAGCAGGCGCTGGTTGCTGGGGTGAAACAGGCGGAGCAGCTGGAGTTGGCACAGGCCGCGTCGCACGAGAAGGCTCAACAACTTCTGGAAACGGGGCTAATTGACGCGACTGTGGAGTTTGTGCCCCGGGAAGAGGAGGCGCTCGTGGCTGGATTGTTCCTTTAACTGCGGCTAATGCAGGTGTTTGAAGTGCCCGCCTTCGCAAAGTTTCAATAGCATGTGCAAAATTACCGTTTGTTGCTTGCCGCTCTGCATGCGTAACCGCAGCACTATAATGCGAATCAAAAACCGCCCCGTGCTCTTGGCCAAGGATAACAGCGTCCCTTAAGTGACCTAACTCTTCTGGCTTAACTTTTCCTGCGTTAATTGCCTCTATTGCTAATTTCTGTAACTGCGGCGTTGGAAAAACAGCATTAAACTCTGCCTCAGGAGACATGAAACCAGCCCTTGTAAGCACCTGGTCTACTTTTGTCACAAGAGCTGGAGGTTTTGGCGCAGCTGCTGGTGCAGGTATTGGAACGCGCGTTGGGCTTGGTGGGAGATCATCATATATTTCAAAAATAGGAGACGGTTTACGTTGAGCAGGCGCTGGTTGTGGAGTTGGAAGACGTGGAACAGGCGATGGTTTTGGAGTTGGAACATGTGGAGCAGCTGGTTCTGGTGCTGGAGTAAAAGTAGGCGAATCAAGCGAAGCTGGTAAGTGAAAAACGCGCTGGTGTGCAGGAGTTGGTTTTGGCGTTGGAACACGGAGATCAGACAGTAAAGCAGATACATCCCCCCGCAGTGCCGGAGTTGGTTTTGGAGTTGTGGCACGCGGTGGCTTTTGTGCTGGCGATTGTGGGGCGATTGGTGAATTGGCCTTAAACCATTCGATTAAGTGCTGTACTGCGCCTTGCGGGTTTCCGCGTTGTAACAATGGAAGCGCGCCGTTTGTGTTAGCGTCGACAAACCTTTCAATAAAGTCGTCGCCGTGCCCACGCGGGATATCGCCGACCCATTTTTTATGCGCTTCAACTAATTGGCGCAATTGGTCAACGGGTAACTGGCCAGATTTAACTGCATTTGCAAGTGGGACAACAAGAGAACGGTCAAGCGTAAAAGCTGGTCTCACGTTATACGCGTGTGCCCTAGCTAGAAAACCTTTAGCGTTATAAAAACCATCTTCAGTGTCACTAAACACTGGCTTTGAAACTGGATGCGACCGCATCGCTGGAGCTGGCGTTGGTGTTAAAGATGGAAGTGGCGGTGGACCGCGTCGCGTTGAAACAGCTGGCGGCAACTTGCCAAGGTCAACAGGAAATGAAGAGGTTGTGCCGCGAGGCGCTGGAACAGGAATTGGAGAGGTTGGTTCCGATCCGAGTAGTGCTCTTTTCTGCCTTTCTAGTTCCGCTCCAAGCCTAGCTCCTTCTGCCCTAGCTCCTTCTGCTATTAATTCATCTATACTTCGCGGACTAGTTGAAGAAGGTACTGACTTAGGTGGCCAGCCTGGCGTTAACATTGGCGGAAGAGCTGCAGGTGGAAACGGCGGTGAACCCCTGCGAGGTGGCGCTGGTGGAAGAGGTGAACCGCGTGGTGCTGGCGTGGCAGGTGGAGTTGCAACGCGTTGACGCTGTGGGCTTAATCCAGTCGCTTTGGAAATTAGGAAGTCCATCGCGGTATATGGACCAACCTCGCGCAATAATCTTTCGGCTTCGCCGTGATGCGCGTAGTAATCAGTTTGAAGGTTTGCACCATTAGCTTTTGCGGCTGTAATTAAGTCGCGTAATTGCGTTACTCTTCTTGGGCTAAGTTCCTCGAAGTGAACTGCGTGTGCAAGTGGAACTGAAAGAGACGCGTTTGGAAAAACTAACGCAGCTTCATCTGGTTTGAAACCTGCATTTTTGAATATATCGCCCAACGTAGCTTGAGTTAAGCTTTCTATGAGCTTAGTTTTATGAATTAAGTGGTCAAGCGCAGCATTGGCTTCCATTTTGCTAGCATCTTTTGCGTATGTAGCGTAGCGGGCTTTAAGCGAAGCGCCTCTTGGGTCGCGCATTACTTTAGTTAGCGAAGTACACAACTTAAGCAGCTTAGCTTTGTCAATTGAATTATTTTGAAGTGCAGTTGTAACCGCTTGCTTAAGCTCACCGTGTGGAAACAGCAAGTCGATTTCATCGGGAGCTACTCCAGCTTGCACAAACAACATACTTGTTTTGTCTAGCTGCGCAGGAAGCTGGGGAAGTTGAACCTCTGGAACGCCTACTGCAGTTCTTAACAATTCTTCGCGCCTAGGCTGCACAGCCGCGCTTAAAAGCTCTTCGCGAGTCGGAGCACCTGCTCGGCGCATCTTTTTTTTGCCAAAGACAACTGGCGGTATTGGTGGCGGGGGCATTCCTGGTGCAACGCGGGTTGTTAGTTCTTCAAGTAAAGCGTCGAGAAACTTTTGCGCGTTTGGCTGTTTTCCGTACAAAGCAGGGGAAACTGCGTGAAGCGCTTCGTTGTACTCATCGCGAAGCACTTTCATGGCGCCTACCCCTTCTTTTTTCTGCCTCTGTTCCAACGCATATCTAAGAATAGTATGTAACTGACGGACTTGGTTCGAGTCAACTTCCCCTCGATCAATTGCATCAGCTACTTGTTGGTAAAGTTCGCCGAAAAGTAAACGCGCGTCGCCGTATTTCAAACCCGCTTTTTCAAAAATCTTTACTATATCTGGAGTTGAAAGCGAACCAGTGCGTTTAACTCGTGGCGGTTCCACTTCAACAGCTTCAGCTGCCTTACTAAGTTCAGCTGGTGAAAATAACGCTTCAGGTTTTGCACCTAGCGCTTCAGCTTCAATTTCTTCCTTTGTTTTAAACGGTGGAAACAGCCCAGTGTTTCTAGCTGAACGGACAGTAGGTAAAGGAGTTGGTGAAGGTTCAGTTCTGGCAAACCGCGGCCGGACAACCGCAGGTGGTTCAAGTGGAGTTCCACCTTCCATGTTTTCCCTAAGCTGCTGTAAGTCGCTGCGTATTCTCCCGCGGGTTAGCCGCTTTGGTCGTTCTGGCTCTATGTTCAACGGGTGACGCGAGGTTGTTCTTCTTCGCCTAACAGTGCCAGCAGTTGCCATATTTTTTTCACAGTTAACTATGTTTTACAATTTTCTGAATAAATCCACCGGGAGACTCACGTGGTTTATTCCTCTTCCCCTTCTTCAGCTGGAGGGATGAGGTTTTCAAGTCCCCTTAGTAATGCGTCGTGGTCAAGCCGCCTTTTTCCTTTTAGTCCAGCTACTTGCCTGTGGAAGTCGGTTTGGTCGTGGCCAATTTTGCGCACGAATTCCTTTAAGCGGTCGCCAGCTTTGTCTGGATCACCACGTTGGAGTAAGTTAGTCAACACGTGGAAAGCGGCGAATTGCCTTTGAAGTTTAGTTATTGAACCCATATTTACTCTGCTTAGCCCAGTGCGCATAGTGGCGTAGTTATGTATGTTAACCTCATGGGCGGCTATTTCTCTTTCTTTCTTGTCAAACATCTTGTGGTTCTCAGGAAGCAAGTACTCGTCTAAAATAGCTGGGTCAGCTTTGCCAGAAGTGTGCGGTAACACTTTGCCGTACATTGCTTCGCGTAAATCACTTACATGCCGTGGATCAGCTTTTTTCACATCTATATGGTGGTGAAAATCGGCTTCGCTTAACGCAGCGTTTACGAAGTGGTCTAAGTCCGCTTGTTTCCGCACGTCAACAGCATGTGCAGTCATGTGTGAAATGAAGCCTTCTGCATCGTGCATCAAAGTGGCAACGTCGTGGTCAACTCCTTGTGACCTTGAAGTAGTGTACTTTGCCAAAGCATGGTCGTGTTTAATCCCGTTTTTCACAGCGTCGAACACGTCAATTGTTGGCTCAACGTAATGCGATGCAATGA
>OBEQ010814936.1_pt1 | contig 27526 bp, 30 predicted proteins | sample 1670901 | NCBI WGS metagenome assembly OBEQ01 (sample SAMEA104232315, study PRJEB22302) | groundwater metagenome | biome: forest; feature: aquifer; material: groundwater | place: USA | collected 2011-08-07 | depth 5.4 m
CCTCCTGGTTGTGGCGTGTCGCTAACACGCCGTGGTGCCACATTCTCAACCAAGGATACGCCTGTTCGTTTCTCTCCATCCACAACATTCGAGCATAACTCGTGAGCCCTCGCGCCAATATGGGCCAGACCCGCTACATCCAGGTGATCGTCATGTTGATGGGTGATGAGCCACAGATCCACATCCCGGAAGTCGTCTGGGGTATAGACCGGGTCCTCAAGCCGTTTGGCTGTGAACCACCCGTAGTCCTGAGTCGTTCCCGCAGGACAGAGCACCGGATCGCAGGCGATCTTCACCCCATCAACCGTCAGGATCCAGGTGGCCCCGCCAACCCAGTGAAACGCCATATCGGAAGATTCCGGGGACATGTACCTCATTTTCAAAGTCGTTCAGCTTCTTCAACAGCCTCAGCGCCATCTTGCGCCAGTGCCACATACGGTCAACCATACGTTTGCAGATAGGTAATAAGCGCGCCTATCAAGATGACGTTCGTTCGGGGTTCAAGGTTGAAGGTTCAAGGGGATCGCCGACCTCGAACCTTGAACCTCGAACCTTGAACAGAGTGCCCACAGAACTCTTTTTGATGGGCGCTCTAAACCTTGATCCGGGCGTTCGTCGGTACACAGATGTCCCGTCGAACGATTATGAGGCTGTGGAACTCGGTGGCGGTGATGGCTTGGTGAGGGAGGTACTGAGGAAGGCGCGGTTCATCCTGGCGATGAACTTGACGTGGATCTCTTTGGGGCAGGCGGCCATGCACTCGTAGTGGTTGGTGCAGTTGCCGAACCCTTCGGCGTCCATGGCGTCCACCATGTTTCGGACGCGGTGCTTGTGCTCGATCTGGCCCTGCGGCAGTTGCTCCAGGTGGGCCACCTTGGCGGCGACAAAGAGCATGGCCGAAGCGTTCGGACAGGCCGCGACACAGGCGCCACAGCCGATGCACGCGGCGGCGTCCATCGCCTCCTCGGCGTCCTGCTTCGGAACCGGAATCGAGTTGGCTTCCGGGGCACTATTGGTGTCCACCGAGACGTAGCCGCCGGCCAGGATAATGCGGTCGAAGGCGCTGCGGTCCACCACGAGGTCCTTGATCACCGGAAACGCCTTCGCGCGCCAGGGCTCAATCGTGATCGTCTCGCCGTCTGTGAAATGGCGCAGGTAGAGCTGGCAGGTGGCCACCGCGGGCTCCGGCCCGTGCGCGAAGCCGTTGATCATCATCGAGCAGGCACCGCAGATGCCCTCGCGGCAGTCGTGGTCGAAGGCGATGGGGTCGACTCCACGATGCTGGAGTTCGTCGTTCACCACGTCCAGCATCTCCAGGAACGAGAGGTCCGGGCTGACATCATCCACGTGGTATTGCTCAAACTTCCCTGCACTCTGCGCGTTGGGTTGTCGCCACACCCGAAGTGTCAGCTTCATGACTCCCCACAAATTTTGGATTTTGGATTGCCTGGAACTCATCTCAAAACCTTTGCAGGGGCGGGGCCTGCCGCTGCGCCACCCCCCCCGTCCTCGCCGCGCCGGACTCTCGCCGTCGTCGGCTGCGGGCGGGTGGGGACCCCGGCTCCGCGTCACCCGCCCGGTAAGAGGGATTGGGATGAGTCTAGAGAGTTTTGAGATGAGTTCCTGGATCGTACAATCCAAAATCGAAAATCTAAAATCGAAAATGCGTCCACTTCACCCATCACTTGTAGCTGCGCTCGCTGAGGGGCACGGCCTCGAAGGCGAGGGGTTCGCGATGGAGGATGGGGGCTTGGCCGTCCCCCGCGAACTGCCAGGCTGCCACGTAGCAAAACTGCGCGTCATTGCGCTTGGCCTCCCCGTCCGAGGTCTGATGCTCCACCCGAAAATGCCCCCCGCATGACTCTTCGCGATGGAGCGCGTCCTGACAGAGGAGTTCGGCAAACTCCAGGAAATCGGCCACCCGGCCGGCTTTCTCCAGCGCCTGGTTCAGTTCCTCTCCGCCACCGAGCACCGTCACGTCCTTCCAGAACGATTCCCGGAGACGCGGGATCTCCGCCAGCGCCCGCGTGAGCCCCTGCGCACTGCGCGACATGCCGCACGCATCCCACATCAGCTTGCCGAGGTCCCGGTGGAACGCATCGACGGTCCGCGTGCCGCGCACGCCGAGCAGCCGCTGTACGCGCTCCTGTATGTCGCGGCGGGCGGCCGCGAAGGCGGGGTGGGTAGCGTCGGCCTGCTGCGGCCGGCACCCGGCGAGATAGTCGGCCACGGTCAGGGGCACGATGAAATAGCCGTCCGCCAAACCCTGCATGAGGGCGCTGGCCCCCAAGCGATTGGCGCCGTGGTCTGAAAAGTTGGCTTCACCAATGACAAAGAGGCCCGGGATCGTGCTCATCAAGTTGTAGTCGACCCACAACCCGCCCATCGTATAGTGGGGGGCCGGGTAGATGCGCATCGGCACCGCATAGGCGTCCTCATCGGTGATCTCCCGGTACATGTCGAAGAGATTGCCGTACCGCTCCTCGATGACGTGACGCCCCAGCCGACGGATCGCATCGGCAAAATCCAGGTAGACGCCCTGCCCCCCCGGCCCAACCCCCCGCCCCTCATCGCACACCTCCTTGGCGGCGCGGGAGGCAATGTCGCGGGGGGCGAGGTTGCCGTAGCTGGGGTACTTGCGCTCCAGGTAGTAGTCCCGTTCGGCCTCCGGGATCTCCTGTGGCCAACGGTGGTCGCCCTTCCGCGCGGACACCCAGAGGCGCCCGTCATTGCGCAGCGACTCCGACATGAGCGTCAGCTTGGACTGGTAGTGGCCCGCGGGCGGGATGCACGTCGGGTGGATCTGGGTAAAGCAGGGGTTGGCAAACCACGCCCCCCGCTTGTACGCGCGATAGGCCGCGGTCACGTTGCAGCCCTTGGCGTTGGTGGAGAGGAAGTAGACGTTGCCGTAGCCGCCGGTGGCCAGCACCACCGCATCACCGGCATAGGCTTCGACCGCACCGGAGACGAGGTCGCGGATCACAATGCCGCGCGCCTTGCCGTCCGCGACCACCACGTCCAACATCTCAGTGCGCGGATGCACCCGCACGCGGCCCGCCTCCACCTGGCGCATCATCGCCTGGTAGGCGCCGAGGAGCAGCTGCTGGCCGGTCTGCCCGCGCGCGTAGAATGTCCGCCGGACCTTGACACCGCCGAAGGACCGGTTGGCGAGCGAGCCGTCATACTCCCGGGCGAAGGGCACGCCCTGGGCCACACACTGATCAATGATGACGTTGCTGATCTGTGCGAGCCGATAGACGTTGGCTTCCCGAGAGCGGAAATCGCCGCCTGTGATCGTGTCGGCGAAGAGCCGCTCGACACTGTCGCCATCCTTGTGGTAGTTTTTCGCGGCGTTGATGCCGCCCTGGGCCGCGATGCTGTGGGCCCGGCGCGCGCTATCCTGAAAACAGAATGCGTCGACCTGAAACCCATGCTCGGCCAGCGTGGCGGCGGCCGAGGCTCCGGCCAGGCCGGTGCCGATGACGAGAATGCGGTAGCGAGGCTTGTCGGCCGGGTCGACCGGCTTGAGCGAGAGCCGGTGGCGGTCCCACTTCTCGGCGAGCGGGCCGGGAGGGATCTTGGCATCGAGCGTCATCGGATGAATCCGGCGAAGACGGCCAATGGAATTGAGCTGTAGCCGAGGAAGATCAACACGGCCGCCCACACGCCGGCCTGCGACACGGTTGTGAACGTGCGGTCGTCATTGAGGCCGAGCGTCTGGCAGCTGCTGGCGATCCCATGGCTCACATGGACGCACACCGCGGCCACGCCGAGGATGTAGGCGAGCGAGACGGGCAGCTGCTGGAAGCTACGGACCACCATCGTATAAACGTCGCGGCGGCCGAACGCGTCCACGCCGTGGGAGATCTCGGGGTTGGTCACGCGGAACGTGAAGTGGAGGAGGTGGTACGCGAGATAGGCCAGGAGGAGGACGCCGGTCGCCATCATCGTGCGGGCCGCCAGCGTCGTCTCGACCGTGCGGTAGCGAGCATACGGCTGGGGACGCGCGCGGCGGTTCTCAAGCGAGAGCTGTGCTGATGTCCAGACGTGCACCGTGACCGCTGCGAGGAGCCCGCCCCGGGCCACCCACAGCCACGGCCCAACTCCTTCCATCTTCTTGGCATAGCCGTTGAGCGCGCCGGGCCCAAGGAAGATGAGTAGGTTGCCCGCCAGGTGCGCGAGGACGAACCCCAACAACGCCAGGCCGCTCGCCGCCATGAGCGTTTTCTTACCAATGGAGGAGGCGAACCAGGCGCGCGCACTCATCAGCGGTCCGCAGCGCAGGCAGGGTCGGCGATGTCGGCGGCGCGGAACGCGCGGCGGCGTTCGGCACACTTGTTGCATCGGCCGCAGGGACGGACGCCTAAAGGGTTCAGACAGGAGAATGTCAGCGTCAGCGGGAAGCTCTTTGATGATCGGATGAGCGCATGCTTCGTCAGGCGGCGCAGAGGTGCTTCGATCCGGATGGGAAGGCCGAGCGCCTGCGTCAGGCAGCCGGCCATGGCGCGGAAAAAGCGGGGCGAGGCGTCACCGAAGGGATTGCCGCGCAAGGTGCCCACCGCCAGGCGCGTGACCCCGTGCTGGACCGAGGCGACCGCAGCGTGGCTGAGCAGGAGGACGTTGCGGCCGGGCAGGTAGACGGCGGCATCATGGCTCCGCGCTCCGGGCACGCCGCGTCCCGTCACGCTCCAGTGGGAGCCGTAGGCGCCACGCAGCGGAACCTCAAGGATGCACAAGGGGAGGAGCCTTGAGGAGCGGACCGCGCGGAGGAAACGCCGCAGCCAGTGCAACTCGGCCGCCTCCCACGCGAAGCCGCATCGGAGATAGACCGGCCAGACCCGTCCGCCGGCTCGGAGCAACCGGGCCAGTAGGACGGCGCTGTCCAGCCCGCCGCTGGTCAACACGCAGGTGATGTCCGAACGGCCGCGCATCCATGCAGGGTGAGCGTAACAAAGCGTCATCGAAAAGTCAATCAAGCTAAGGAGCGATGTCAAGCCAAGGAGCGACAAGCTGCCAGTCTCAGACTGCAGGATAGCCTGGAACTTGCGGCCTGTAGCTTGCAGCCTCCCTGTGCTATACTGGTCGGGTATGATCCCACAGCCGACCTACAAGCGCACCCAGTACTTCGTGGACCGGGCCTACCAGTTCCGCTTCGTCACCCACCTCTTCATGGTCGTGCTGGCGGTCGCGGTGGCCAGCTCTCTGATCGCCTCCACCCTGCTCTGGCGGCAGCTCTACGAGCCAGAGCTGGGCTCGACCTCGGCGCTCGTGACCGGGCTCGTCGCCGTCGCGGCGATGCTGCTGGTGGAGCTCCTGCTGGCCATCCCGCTCATCTTCATCCTCGGCATCCGGCAGAGCCACCGCATCGTGGGCCCGATGAAGCGCATCCAGAAGGCACTCGAGGCCATCGGGCGCGGCGACTACTCCCAGCGCGTCACGCTCCGGCAGGGTGATGTGCTGCAGGATCTGGCCGCGTCCATCAACCAGATGGCTGAGACCCTCGAGCGGCGACAGTCCGGAACGTAACCGTCCAAATCCTATCCTCCCATGAGGAATGAGGAATTTTGGATTTTGGATTTTGGATTTTGGAGGGCCGGACTCCCGCGGTCGAAAATCCAAAATCTAAAATTCGTTTGCTCTGATGCGTCTTGAGGGCCGGGTCGTCCTCATCACCGGCGGGGCTCGGCGCATTGGACGCGCGTTGGCGCTGGGGCTGGCGCGGCGCGGTGCCGCCATCGCCTTCTCGTACTACACCTCATCTCCTGAAGCCCGCCGCACCGTCCAGGAGATTGAATCGCTCGGCGTCCGCGCCCTGGCGGTCCGTGCGGACCTCGCGCGCGCGGCCGAGGTCCGGCGGCTCATCCGACGCGTCGGCGTGCACTTCGGCCGGCTCGACGCGCTCATCAACAGTGCTGCGAACTTCGACCGCGTCTCCTTCGACGAACTCTCCGAGCAGCACTGGGACCGCACGCTCGATGCTAACCTCAAGGGGCCGTTCCTGTGCGCCCTCTACGCCAGCCGTCTCCTGCGCAAGCACGGCGGGAAGATCATCAACTTCGCCGACTGGGCGGGCGTGCGCCCGTACCGCCACTACCTGCCCTACTGCGTCTCGAAAGGGGGCATCATCACGCTCACCAAGGCGCTGGCCAAGGAGCTGGCACCACGCATCCAGGTCAATGCCATCGCCCCGGGCCCGATCCTGCCGCCGCCGGACATGAGCCCCTCGGCCCGGCGGCGTATCGCCCGGCGCGTCCCGCTCAAGCGCTGGGGCAGCCCGGAGGACATCGTCAACACCGTCGTCTTCCTGCTTGAAGGCACTGACTTCATGACGGGTTCCGTTGTGTATGTGGATGGCGGACAATTGATTGCCTAAGACCATGAGCAACGCTGGATGCTGGAAGTTGGAAGCTGGAAAAAACAATGGGCTTCCGGCTTTCGATTGTGGCGCTTTCCAGCCTCCAGTCTCCCCGGCCCGCCGACCACACACCTGTGGGCCGGGGCAGGCCAGCTTCCAGCTTCCAACCTGATGTACGCCGTCACGAAAGTCATCTCGTTCTGTTACGGTCATCGCCTGCTCAACTATCAGGGCAAATGCCGGTTCCTCCACGGGCACAACGGGCGGGCGGAGATCGAGCTGTCCGCGAAGGAGCTGGACCGGCTGGGGATGGTGGAGGACTTCACGAAGATCAAGCGCGCGATCCAAGGCTGGATCGACACGGAGTTGGACCACAAGATGATGCTGTGCCGGAAGGACCCAGTGGTACCACTCCTACAGAAGCTGAACGAACCTCTCTACCTGGTGGACGACAACCCGACCGCCGAGAACCTCGCCAAGCTGCTCTACACTCAGACGAAGCGGATGGGATTCCCTGTCACGTCCGTGCGGCTCTGGGAGACCGATTCGTCGTTCGCGCTGTACGCCCCTGCCTCGCCCGCGCGGCGCCACGGCTCGTCCGCTCTACGTCGACCTGCGCGTACCCAACCCCCTCCAGCGCCCGCTTCCTTACTCGGACGCGCACCCACGGAGCGCCGCTCTGCTCGAGGGCGGCGGCGGCGGCGGCTTCCGCCAGCGTCTCCATCAGCTTGAAGGAACGGCTCGTCGCGAGCGCGCGCACCCGCTTCACCAGTGCCGCGTAGTCCACGGCGTCGCGCACATCATCGCGCGCCGAGGCGCGTGCGGCGTCGATGGCCAGCTCCAGGTCCAGCCACACCGTCTGCGGAGTCCGCTGCTCCCACTCGTCGACCCCAAGCCGGCACTCCATCGCCAGCTCGTGGATCAGGAGCGTATCAGGCCTTCGGCGGCGTGAGGAGCTCATCGAGGATCTGGCTTAAGGTCGCCTCAAGGCCGCCGCCATAGCCCTGGTGCGCCCAGACGATCCGGCCGGCCTGGTCGATGACGAAGAGACGCGGGATGGACTGGACGCCGTATCGATCGGCGACCTCACCGCCCTTGTCGAGCAGGATCGGCACCGTGAAGCGCCGTTCGGCCCAGGCTCGAACCTTATCCGACTCCTCATCGAGGTTGATCAGCAGCACGCTGATGCCGCGGTCGCGATAGCGCTTGCCGATGACCTCGAGCGACGGGAGCGAGAAGCGGCATGGCGTGCACCAGGTCGCCCAGAACTCCATCACGACGATGCGATCTTTCAGATCGGCGAGCGCAACCGGCGGCCCGTCGAGCGCATTGAGCGTGAATGACGCCGCGGGAACGGGCGGGTCGATGCGGCGCCACTCCGAACCGATGTCTGTCGGTTCGCAGCCACATAGTGACGCGATGCTCAAGAGAAAAACACATCCATAAGCTGCACGCCTCAACTGGGGACTCCCCGCCTCGCCCTCCACTACCCGATTGGTCGGAGCGGGCGGGGTCCGGGGATCGGGGCAACGGCCTGGGACCAACAGTCCAGAAGAGTCCCTGGCACGTTCAAGCGTCAAGCCACAAGCGATCTGAAGGCGCGTCACTTGTTCCGATAGGTTCGCAGATACCGCTTCACGTCATCATGGTTGCCGACCAGGTGGCAGACCAGCATGTCTCCGTCAGCTTTCATGACGATCCGAAGCCGACTATCGACACAAAGCTCATATTTGTCACCGTTGATTTTTTTGAAGCCCAACCCGGCTGGCAATTGACCTGACTGGAGAGCGACGAGCAAGCCTTTGAGAGCCGTGCCGATCCTTTCCTGATCCTTGGGTGGGAGCTTACGAAGCTGTTTCTGGAAGTGGTTGGAGACGGCGAGGTGCTTCACGCTGAACTCAAGTTAGGACAGCAACCGATCAATCTCGGCGGCGCTCTTGAGCGTCTTCCATCCGCGCTGTTTCTGATCGGCGTGGAGCCGATCAAGCCCCTCCAGTTCCGCCTGGGTATAGCGCGCCTCCAGGTCAACCGGAATCAGTATCAACGTGTTGTTTCGCAGTTCGGCTTTGACCAACCGATCTGCCCCCAAGTTGAACTGTTTGAGTACCTTCGCAGGAAGGTGCACGTCGTTTCTGGCATTGACCTTGAGCGTCACGGTCATCTCATCCTCCTGGATCAACTCCCGACTACCTCAACTATACCATGATGTTCATATGTTCATCAATGAGCAAATGAACATTTCCATTCAGAAAAGCGTCTGGCACCTTTTATTCTTCCATCGTGGAGATATCACCGACAGGTAATCCTTGATCCCACGCTCTGAGGACGCGGCGCATGATCTTACCGGAGCGCGTTTTTGGCACCTTCTCGACGAACGCGATCTCGCGCGGGGCGGCGTGCGCGGCGAGGTTGGCCTTCACGAAGTCGGCGATCTCCTTCTTGAGCTGCTCCGAGGGCTGGTAGCCCTGGCGCAGCGCGACGAACGCCTTGATGATCTGGCCCCGGATCTCGTCCGGCTTGCCGATGACACCGGCTTCGGCCACCGCCGGGTGCGCGACCAAGGCGCTCTCCACCTCGAACGGTCCGACCCGCTCGCCTGAGGTCTTGATGACATCGTCGGCCCGGCCCTGGTACCACAGGTAGCCCTCGGCGTCCTTGTAGGCGGTGTCGCCGCTCACGTACCAGCCCGGGATGCGGAAGTATTCCTCATACTTGACCGGGTTCTTCCAAATCTCCTTCATCATGGACGGCCAGCCTGGTTTCACGACCAAGTTCCCCAGCTGCCCCGGCGGCAGCTCCTTGCCCTGCTCATCGACCACCGTCGCGTAGGTCCCGGGGAACGGTTTGCCGGTGCAGCCGATCGGAAAATCCTTGCTCCGGTAATTGCAGATGAGCTGCATGCCGGTCTCGGTCATCCACCAGGTTTCATGCGGCGCGAGGCCCGTGATCTTCTTGATCCACTTGAGGGCCTCGGGGTTGAGCGGCTCGCCGACGCTGCAGATGTGGCGCAGGCTCGTGAGGTTGTAGGTCTTCGGGATCAGTTCGCCGGCCGACATGAGCATCCGGTAGGCGGTCGGGGCGCTGTACCACATCGTCACCTTGTAGCGCTGGATCGTCTCGAACCACCGCTCCGGGTCAAACCGGCCGCCGATGACGACGCTGGAGACTCCGAGCGCCCAGGGCCCGTAGATGCCGTACGAGGTGCCGGTGACCCATCCTGGATCGGCGGTGCACCACAGGATGTCATCGTCCCGCAGATCGAGCGCCCACTTGGCCGTCTGGTAGTGGCCGAGCATCGCGTACTGGCGGTGGAGCGCCCCCTTGGACTTCCCCGTGGAGCCAGAGGTGTAGTGGATGATCAGGCCGTCGTCCACCGTAAGCCATTCCGGCTCGACCCAGTCAGGGGCCTTCGCCATCGCCTGCTCATAGCTAACCTCGTTCGGGGCGAGTGGGCCGGAGGCGCCCACAAGAATGATCCGCTTGAGGGCGGGCAGTTTCGCGAGCGGGATGCGGCTCTTGAGGGCGGGTGAGGTGATGCAGACGACCGCCTCGCTGTCCCCCAGCCGGTCCTCCACCGCCTGCTCCATAAAGGCCTCGAAGAGCGGCACCGGGATGGCGCCTGCGCGGTTGATGCCGAGAATGGCGATGTAGAGCTCCGGAGTCCGGGGGAGGAACGTGCCGATACGGTCGCCCCGCTTGACGCCGAGCGTCTTGAGGACGTGGGCGAAGCGGCTGGTCAGCCGCTTCAAATCCTGAAAGGTGTACCGCTCGTCGCGCCCAGCGTAGTCGGTATAAAAGAGGGCGACCTTGTCCTTGCGCGAGGAGGCCGCGTGCCGGTCCACCGCCTCGTGGACGATGCTCACCTTCCCCGTCTTGGACCAGTCGAACTCGCGCTCGACGTCCTTCCAGTTGAAGGTCTTGTAGATCGCGTCGTAGTCTTTGAGGTTGGCGTCGAGAGTCTTCGGCTTGCGCTCCCATTCCACGGGACCGGTGGACTCGCGGGCAGGCGCTTGGGAGGCAGCGTGTCCGGCTGGGGATGTCATGGCGACCTCCTTTCAAGCCGCAGGCTGCAAGCGACAGGCTTCACGCTCGACGCCGCAAGCCAACATCCTGAAGCTTGCCGCGTGAGGCCTACAACTTGTCAGTCGGCCAGGATGTACGTGCGGCGCTCAAGTGGTGCTGGGTGGTTGATGCGCACCAGCACCCACGCGCTGACGGCCAGCAGCAACAGGCTCAGCGCGGTCCCTGTCGGAAACGGCATGACCGACCACAGTCCGGCGGCCAGAATGTTCACGAGCGCCAGGGGGAGCAGAAACTTCCAGGCGAGCCCCATCAACTGGTCGGCACGCAGGCGCGGGAACGTGCCGCGGAACCAGATGAGGACGAAGAAGAGCGCGTAGGTCTTGCTGAGGAACCAGATCCAGGACGGAATGGGCTCGGCGCGCCACAGCAGACCGGCCCAGACCGAAGCCAGCGCCCCGACGAGCCGGACGGGCAACGGCAGCTTGGCGGCAGCACCGGTGATGACCGCCAGCAGGCCGGCCAGCGCCCAGAAGGGGATCGCCGGTCCCTGCCAGCCACCGAGAAAGAAGGTCGCCGTGAAGGCACAGATGGCGAACGCCTCGAGGAACTCCGCCATGTACCAGAGCGCGAACTTCATACCGCTGTACTCGGTATGGAACCCGGCCACCAGCTCGGACTCTGCCTCCGGCATATCAAAGGGAGTGCGGTTGACCTCCGCGACACCGCTGAGGAAGAACGTCAAGCAGCCGGCGAAGCCCCAGGGCGTGAACACGAACCACCGCTGGGCCTGCGCCTCCACGATGCCGACGAGGGAAAGCGTGCCCGTGACCATGATGATCGCCACCACCGACAGGACGCCGGGCACCTCGTACGAGATGAGCTGGGCGACCGAGCGCATCGCCCCGAGGACCGAGAACTTGTTGCGGGAGGCCCAGCCGCCCATGAAGATCGCGTATGAGCCGATGGAGGAGACGGCGAAGACGTAGAGGAGGCCGACGTTGAGATCCGCCGCGATCATGCGGCGCCCGAAGGGCATCACGGCGAAGAGCAGGATGGCGGGTACCACGGCCAGGATGGGGGCGATGAGGTGCAGCAACCGGTCCGCGCCCCGCGGCACGATATCCTCCTTGATGAGCATCTTCAGGCCGTCGGAGAGCGGCTGCAGGAGCCCGTAGACGCCCACGCGCGTCGGGCCGAACCGGTTCTGCATCCGGGCAATCACCTTCCGCTCATACAGCGTCAGGTACATCATGATCGCCGGCGCCACCGCGGCGATGACACCGATGCGCAGTCCAATCGAGGCCCACGGCCGCAGCCACTCCGGCAAGAGGCCGAGCACCGTACCGGCAGCGTGCACGAAGAGCTGGTCGAGCGAGGTCATGCGAGTGGCCCAGTAGCCGAGTGGCCCAGTGGCCAGGCGATGGAACGAGTGAACCCGTGGAAACACGACCGCATCTGTGTGGTCATCTCATGGCTCCTTCGCCCCTTGGCCACTCCGCCACTAGTGCTGCGGAGGTGGGGTGGTGGGTTTCGTTGGCTGTGACGTTGGCGCCACGGCGGCCTTCGCCTGTTTGGCGGCCAGGCGGGCGTCCACTTCTGCAGACTCGGCGGGCTTGATCTGCCGGAAGTACTCCGCCGACTTCAGGAGCTGCGACTGGTCGAACACGAGCCGGCCGAACCGGTCGGGCGAGGCAAACTCGTACTGGTTGTCCATCTCGATCGCGTCGAACGGGCAGACGTCCACGCAGATGCGGCAGGACATGCAGATGGCCATATCGATGTCGAACTTCACCGGGTAGGTCCGACCGTGGGCTTTGAGCGGGCGGCCCTGCGCGTCCTTCGCTGGACCGAGGATATGGATGCACTGCGGCGGGCACTCCTGCTCGCAGATCTTGCAGGAGACGCACCGCAGGTTGTCGGGCGTGCCGTCGTAGACGAGGAACGGAAAGTAGCGGAACCGCTCGTGATGCTGCTGCTTGACGTCGGGGTACTGGATCGTCACGAGCCCGTTGTCCGCAGGCAGACCCAGTACCCGTAGCACCACCCGTCCCCACGGATACGTCTCGACGAAGGTCTTGAGGGTGACGCCCAGACCTTTTAAGACACCCATACCCAGTATTGTCATATGCGCGTTAGCACGTATTTTAGATTTTGGATTGGACCAATCCAAAATCCGAAATCTAAAATCCAAAATGTGCTGCGTTGCTCGTGCGGCTCATCGGTCCACTTCTCCCATCACGATGTCGATCGAGCCGAGGATGATGATCGCGTCGGCCACCTTCTGGCCAAGACACATGTCCTCCAAAATCGTGAGGTTGACGAAGCTGGGCGCGCGAATGTGGTAGCGGTATGGCTGCGGGGTCCCGTCGCTCACGAGGTAGAACCCCAGCTCACCCTTCGGCGCCTCGAGGCGGCCGTACGCCTCGCCTTTGGGCGGGCGGAACGTGCGGGGCGCCTTGACCATCGCCAGGCCCTTGGGGCTGATGGCGGGGCTGGCGTCGTTGATCTCCTTGAGCGCCTGCTGAAGGATCTTGAGGCTCTCGCGCATCTCGAGAATCCGGACGTAGTAGCGGTCGTAGACGTCGCCGACCGTGCCCAGCGGCACCTTGAAGCTGAACCGGGGATAGATCGAGTAGCCGTCCACTTTCCGAATGTCGTAGTTGACGCCGGAGCCGCGCAGGAGCGGGCCGGTCACACTCGCGTTGACCGCCAGCTCCTTGGGCAGGATGCCGACCCGATGGGTCCGCTGGCAGATGATCTCATTTTCCGTCAGGAGGGTCTCGAACTCATCGAGAAAGCGCGGGAACGCCTCGACCAGCCGCCGCGTGTCGTCCAGCCAGCCGGGCGGCACGTCCTGCCGGACGCCGCCGGGGCGCACGTAGTTGCACATCATGCGAGAGCCGGAGGCCGCCTCAAAGAGGTCCAGGATCTTCTCCCGTTCGCGGAAGGCGTAGAGGAGCGGCGTGCCGAAGGCGCCCATGTCGTTGAGGAGGAAGCCCGTCACGGCGGCGTGATTGAGCAACCGTGTGAGCTCCGCCATGATGACGCGCAGGTACTCGCCCCGCTCGGAGACCACGATGCCGCCCAGCTTCTCGATCGCCAGTGCCAAGCCGAAGTTGTTCGACATCGCGCAGAAGTAGTCGAGCCGGTCGGTGAACGGAAAGCTGGCGATGTAGGTCGAGTGCTCGCCGATCTGCTCGTGGTTCCGATGGAGGTAGCCCATCACCGGCTTGAGCTTGACGATCGTCTCGCCATCGAGCGTCACATTCATCCGGAACACACCGTGCGTCGATGGATGCTGCGGCCCCAGGTTGACTTCGAGCAGCTGCGTGTCAATCGCGGCTGGCGTTCCGAGGAGCGGCGCAGTCATGTTCATAAACTGTTAAAATGTTTTTGACAGTTTATGTAATACATGGTATCATTTGAATCAACCGAGGAGGCGATCATGCTGGCAAAACTCAGTCGTGGGAACCAACTGACCATCCCAAAGGAAATTGTCGATCGAATCCGCTTGCAGGCGGGGCGCGATTACCTTGAGGTCACCTATCTGCATGGAATGATCATTCTCAAGCCGGTTGACGTTGAGGAACGCATCTCTCCTGAATCCTATGAGAAGTTCCTCCAAGATGTGCTCACCATCAGGCCTGGCGACATCGTGGCAGATGAGCGAACTGCCGACAATGTCCTCAAACGCCGGATCAAGAAGCGGTGAATGCGGTTTCTCTACAAGGCGCGGCATCTGAAGCAATTTGATCGCTTCTCCCGTCAGGAACAGGTCCAGATTCATGAAACTGACCGTCAAATTCGTGCCTATTACGCCACTCGCCAAGCCCCGTTCGGCCTCCGTCTTAAGCCCCTGTACGCCAAAGGCCCTCTGAAGATCTTTGAAGCTCGGGTCACCCAAGCGACCCGTGTCGTCTGGGTCGAACAAGACGACGCCGTCTACTTTGGACTGGTCGGCTCCCATGACGAAGTCACGCGCTACCTCCGTTCACTCCGCTAACCGTCCCTCGCTCGAGGGGTGCTGTGGCCCCCAGGCTGACCTCCAAGATTTTGGTCCCGACCACTTGCTCAAACATTGCGCGAAAACTGTTTCCACACTTTCAGAATGGTCGCCTTACGCTTCCTCTGACTCGACCAGTCGCTGATGAGGCCTTTCTGCTTGGTGAAATCCAGCGCACAAGCAACATCGTAAATCATCGCATCCACTGCACCGACAAGTGACGCGTCAATCGGATTATCAATCTCAAGTTCTTGAAGCACCTCTGTGAGGTATTCCCGATACCTAGCGCTACCACAAATCAAAGATGCTTTATGAAGGACGAGGCGTTCAACGGTATCATCCAGCGGCATCTTGATCCTCGGGCACGTAGTCTTTACGCATCGGGTGGCCCTCGAACCCGTCCCACATCAGGATGCGGCGCAGGTCGGGGTGGCCCGCGAACATCACCCCGTAAAGGTCATAGACTTCCCGCTCCTGGAACTCAGCACCCCGCCACAGCGGGGTGACCGATGCCGCAACCGGAGTGGCGCGCGGCAGCTTCACTTTCAGCGTCAGCGGTCCGTGCTTGTGGGCCATCGAGTAGAAATGGTAGACGAGATCCATCCGGTCAGGCGGATAATCCACCGCGGTGAGGTTCGCGAGGTAGTCCAAGCCGAACCGCTCGTTGTCCTTCAGGCAGCGGCAGACGGCGGTGAGATCCTTGGCGTCCACGAACAGCGCCCCGCCCTCGATGGCCAGCGTCACGCCGGGCAGGAGCTGTTCAAGCGTCGTCTTGAGCTCTTCAAGCGGCGGCAGCATTATGGCGTGGAGGAAGGCGTCGCTGGCTTTGCCGGCTCTTCCCACCAGCCTTTTCGCGGCTGGAACATGTCGGGATTGTAGCGCGGCTCGAGGCCCGAGCCGCCGAGCTCGGGGATGGGGTACTCGCCGCGCTTTTCGTCCATCGCGGCACCGAAGGGGCGGCTCTTAATGCGCTCCTGGAGCTTCATCAGCCCTTCGAGTAGGGCTTGCGGCGTCGGCGGGCAGCCGGGAATGTAGACGTCGACCGGAATGTACCGGTCAATGCCCTTCAGCACGTTGTAGCCGGTGTGGAACGGGCCGCCCGAGGTCGCGCACGCCCCCATCGAGATGACGTACTTGGGCTCGGCCATCTGGTTGTAGAGCCGTACGACCTGCGGCGCCATCTTCTTGGTCACGGTGCCGGCGACGATCATCAGGTCGGCTTGGCGTGGGCTGGCGCGGAAGATCTCGGAGCCAAAGCGCGCGATGTCGTAGCGCGACGCCGCCGTCGCGATCATCTCGATGGCGCAGCAGGCCAGCCCGAACTGGAGCGGCCAGATGGAGTTGCTCCGCCCCCAGTTGGCGAGCTGATCCCAGGTCGTGAGATAGATGCCCTGCTTCTGGAGCTCGCTCTGAAGACCTTCGTCAACCGCCATCGTCAGCATTCCGAATGCGGCATGATGCATGCTGAATCGTGCTGGCCGCAGGCCGCCGTTTCCTCATTCATCCTTCAGCCTTCCTCATGCCACCTATCGCCATTCGAGGACACCTTTCTTCCAGGCGTAGGCGAGCGCCACGCCAAGGATGCCGATGAAGAGCGCCATCTCTCCGAACACCACCGGGCCCAGGCCCTTCCAGACCAGCGCCCAGGGATAGATAAAGACCACCTCGACGTCGAAGACGACGAAGAGGAGCGCGTAGACGTAGTACTGCACCTTGAACTGGACCCAGGGATCGCCCTCCGATTCGAGGCCGCATTCGTAGGGGGACTGCTTGGTTCGGCCGGGCTTCTTGGGAGAGATGAACTTGGCGAGGACGATGGGCACGACGCCGAGCACGATGGCCGTTCCGGCGAGCAGACTGATGAACAGATACTGCTGGAAGTACGTCTCAGGCATGGCTGGCGGCTGCCGGCGGCAGCACTAGCGGGCGCAGGCCGTCGTCACGAGCTCGTCCTGCGCCGAGCCGTCGGTGGGCTCTGGAACGGGACGCGGGCGCACCGTTCGCTTCGGTGCAGATGCTTCGGACTCAATCACACGGTCCCAACACATGGCGACTTCATTATAGCCCAGCCTCAGATGTTCCGCCACCGGTCTCAGACACTTGGAGTACATTGCGGTGGATGCCGGTCCCAGATAGACTGGGCCGCCAGCCATGGCTCCCTCCACCGTCCTCTACTACGGCGCCCTGCTCCCCAGCATGCTCGCCGCCATCACGTGCCACGAGTACGCCCACGCGCGGGTCGCCCTCCTGCCGGGCGACCCCACGGCGCAAGAACAGGGGCGCGTCAGCCTCAACCCGCTCGCACACCTGGATCCGCTCGGCGCGTTGAGCTTCCTGCTCGTTGGGTTCGGCTGGGGGAAACCGGTGCCAGTGAACCCCGTACCACGGCTTCACAGCCGTGGCTTCAGGGTCTTACCCTTCGGGAAAAGCGCCCCATTCCTCCCCGCCTTGACAGGCGGGGCTTCCGCGTGGTGCGGGGTGAACCGCGCGCGCCTGCGCCATCCCCGCAGCGATTTCTTCGTGTCCGCCGCAGGACCCAGCACCAACCTGCTGCTGGCGTGCCTGGCCGCCCAGTTGTTCAAAATCCCCGTCCTGTGGGACCGACTCGCTACCGCCGGGCTCGCCTCGAATGCGCAGGTGCTGGGCTTGGTGTTCATCCATATCAATCTGGCGCTCGGGCTGTTCAACCTGCTCCCCATCCACCCGCTCGACGGCTCCCATGTGGTGCAAAACCTGCTGCCGCTCAACCAGGCGTCCCGGTTCGAGCGGCTCAACCGCTCCTACGGCCCGACCCTGCTGGTCCTCCTCTTCGCGAGCGGCTACGTGTTGCCGGTTGCGCCCATCGGCGCCCTGCTCGGTCCCGCCGTGCAGTTCCTGAAGACGCTCTTCCTCGGCGCCTAGCCTCTCCGCTTCCCTGCTCCAGCGGCTCCACACCCACCGCCGGCATCAGCGCCACGCAGCGGTCGGGATGGCACAGCCTCGCCAGGAGCTCAATGCCATCGACGAGCCGCGGACCGGCTCCGTTAAAGTAGGCTGGGCCGTCCACCAGATGGACGCGGCCCGCCTGCACCGCCGGCAGCCCTGCCCACACCGGCTGAACCATCAGGCGCGGCAGCTCACGCCGCATGCGTTCGATGGACAACCCGCACGGCATCAGGATGAGTACCTCCGGCGCCCCGGCGACAATCTCCTTCCAGGTCACGCGTCGCGAGGGCGCCCCAATGCGGCCGAGTATCTCCTGCCCTCCAGCCAGCTTCACCATCTCTGGCACCCAATGTCCCGCGGCCATTGGCGGCTCAAACCATTCCAGGCAGAAGACGCGGGGGCGGATCGTCACCGTATCGAGCCGTGTGCGCACCCGTGAGAGCCGCGTGCCGAAGTCGCGGATGAGCCTGCCGGCCCGTACCGCGCGTCCGGTCCGTGCTCCAATGAGCCGGACCTCATCCAGCATCTCCTCGATGGTGTGGGGGTGCAGGGCGATCACCTCCGGTGCCGACGGCAACGCGCTGAGTGCCCGCTCCGCTTGCGAAGCGCTGAGGGCACACACCTCGCAGAGCTTCTGGATCAGCACGAGGTCCGGCTTGAGGCGGCGCAGGAGCGGCTCATCGACCGCATAGAGACTTTCCCCGCGCGAGAGCGCGCCGCGCACGGCGCGGTCAATGGTCGCACTCGAGGCTCGCTCCGGGTCAATGACGGTCCGGATGACGCGGGGCTTGCGCCGGGCTTCGGGGGGATAGTCGCACGCGTGGGAGACGCCGACGACGTCGTCGCCCAGGCCGAGCGCGTAGAGGATCTCGGTGGCGCTGGGAACGAATGAACAGATGCGCATCACGTGGCGATTCGGAGAGTCCGCCCCGCACGTGCGCGTCACCTATGACGTGACGCGTGACACGTCCGATGCGGAGTTCTTACGTTACGCGGGAGGCGTGACGCCTTCATTGCGTGCTACGGCGTTTTCTATCGCGCGTTGAAGGTGCGGAAGGGCGTCTTCAGGCCGGTCGCCAAGATGGACACGGAGGATGCGGCGGCTCTTCTGTTGCATGGCCTCGAAGTCGCCGAGCGCCTGGGCCTGCTTGAGCGCGCCGAAGGTGAAAGGCTCGCCGGGAATCGCCAGGTCGAGGCACTCATCGGCGGTGAGCAGGAGGAAGAGGCCGCAGTCGCGCCCGCCCTTATAGAGCTGACCGGTGGAGTGCAGGTAGCGCGGGCCGATCTCCAGCAGCGTGGCGATGCCCAGCCGGCGGGCCACGGCGGAGCGCAGCGCATTGAGCGCCGCGTCCACGGCCGCGGTCCGCGGAAGAAACGAGAGGAAGGCCAGGTAGTCGCCGCTCACGCGCATGCGGAAGAGTGCCGAGACGGCACCCGCCACCGTGCAGGGCGAGGGGCTGATCGCCCCATACACGGCAAGCGGCCCGTCGGAAGCGAGCGGGGTGCGCTCAGGCAGGCGGCGATCGCGCGCGTACTGCTCGATCAGCGTCTTGGTCCGGTTCTTGCTCTCCCAGACGTTCGGCTCGCTGAACGGGTTGATGCCGAGCAGCCCGCCAGCCACCGTCGTCGCGAGCGACCACTTCACCGCCTCGCCCCCCAGATCGTAGCGGTCCTGCAGTCGGATGCGGATCACCGGATGGCCGAGGCCTGTGAGGGCGCCGACATGGCGGTCGAGGCCTGAGTCCGGCTCACCGGAGAGCTGGAGCTCGATGAAGAGCCGGTCGGGCGAGTAGCGTGCCGGCTCGAGGAGCGGCTCGCCGACCACCGGTGCCACGCCCTTGCCCTGCTTGCCGGTGCTCTCAGCGATCAGCTGCTCCAGCCATGCCCCAAAACTCGACAGCGCCGCTGGACACAGGAACGTCACTTTGTCCCGACCCGCCTCGGCCAAGGTACCGAGTGCCGCCCCCAGGCGTAGCGCGGGGTTGTCGTGCGCCGGCGAGCCTGGCCCGCAGCGGTCGAGCATCTCCCGTCCACGATCGAGGAGCGTCTCCAGCGTCACACCCAGGAGTGCCGCGGGGACGAGCCCGAAATAGCTCAGGGCGGAAAAGCGCCCGCCGATATCCTGTCCGGAGTCCGGCCCCAAGATGAAGACGCGCCGGAAACGCAGCTCGCGGGCCAGCGCTTCGAGCGGCGTGCCCATATCCGTCACCGCAACGCAGTGATCGCCCGGGTGGCCGCCGGCGACCGCCTCGAAACGCTCATAAAAGTATTTCGTGAGCGCGGAGACTTCGGCGGTCGTGCCGGATTTGCTGGAGATGACGGCGAGGGTTCGTTCCAGGGGCGCGCGGCGCGCAAGCGCGCGGACCGCGGCCGGGTCGGTGCTGTCGAGGATGCCGACGTCCACGCCGGAGGGCGCCGTGCCGAAGGTGAGGCGGCAGACTTCCGGGAAGAGGCTGCTGCCGCCCATGCCCAAGAGTAGCGCATGCGTGAACCCTTCGGCCCGAATCTCTTCAGCAAATCGGCGCAATTCTCCCACACGGGCGCGCATGACCTCAGCGATGGTCAGCCACCCGAGCCGCTGCCGGATCTCGTCCTGTTCAGCCGGATCCTGCGTCCAGAGGCCGGCGTCCTTGCGCCAGCATCGCTCGAGGAACCGCTCGGTAGTGAGCCGGTCGACGGCGGCGCGGACGTGCGCGGCGTGCGGGCCGAGCAACTCAGTCTGTCCGGCTGGGGCGGCCTCCGCGGGCATCATCAGCGGCGTTCCCCGGCCGCGGCGGCGTGGAGCGGCAGGCGGCTCACGCGCAAATCGTCGAAGTAGGCGAGCGCCTCCCCATCGGTGTTGTCCGTGTCCGTCATGCGGCCGATGGCGATGACACGGGGCAGCGGCCCCTTGCCGAAGCACCGCTCATAGTCCGCCTTGAGGTTGCGCTCGACGGTCCGCCACTGGCCTGCCGCGGAGGTACCGCTCTCGACGACGATGATTTTCGACTCCGACGAAAAGGCACTCTCCAAGACGGTGCCGGCCGGCAGAGACGCCGACCAGATATAGTCGATGTTGCGCTTCTGCCACGGCAGTCCGCCCACGTCAAAGTAGACGTACACCCGCGCCGAGGCGTCCGAGCCATGCTTGCGCTCAAGCGCTTCACCCTCCACGAACTGGTCGACGCGCCAGCCCCAGGAGAACCACGCACATGTTGCAGGATTGACGGACAGCCGGGTGAGCAAAATCGACGCGCCGTTGCGGCTGTACGCCCGCAGACACGAGCGGCCGTCGAGCTGTGCTGCCGAGTAATCGGTGCGGCGGCGCACTTCCACCATCTGCCATCGGTTGGGGTTGAGCGCTTCGAAGAGCTCCTCCCACACGACGGCGGACATCGCCCGTGGAATCAGGGGTGGCATAAGCGGCACGGTCACGCGCCGGCTGGAGCAGCCGGACGCCAAAACGAGTGCCGTTCCAACTATTCGCGTCGAAACCAACCGTGCGGTGGAGCAACGACCGAGAGGGATCTTCTTAAACCCAACGCGAGACTCACGAAGTTGGAACGGCATGAGCAGGCCGCACGCCAGCCTGGAGCAGCGGAGGAAGTTCCGGAAGCCGCCTCGCGGAGCAGAATGCGGGATCGCGCACTTCGATCGCCCCTCCGCCTGCGGCTCCGGGACTTCCTCGGCGACCCCGCCTTCGATGGGGTGCCCGCCTCGGTCGCAGGCCCGGCGGACGCCGGGCGTGCCGCACTCGTGCTGGAGGTTACTTGAGCGCCTCCGCGGCGGTCGCTTCCCCGCCGTCGGAGGAGAGGGTGGAGTAGGCCTTGAGCTTCACCCATGTCTGCCTGCCGACGGCCCCGTCATCAGTCAGGCCGTGGACGCGCTGGAACTCCTTGACGGCCTCCCGGGTCATCGGGCCGGTATGGCCATCGACGTTGCCCTGGTAGAAGCCGGCGTTCTTCAGCGCCTGCTGGATCTCGCGCGTGCTCGGCTTCAGGGAAGCTGACACGGCCCCACCGCCCGGCCGTTTGCCGCTCGAGGCGCGCGACTTGGTCTCGCCGAGTGCCATGCCGGCACCGGGAGCGGGACCGGCGAGCGGCTCGCTGGAGAGCCCGGCACCAGCCACAGTCGTGCGCTCAAGCTGGGTGACCCGTTCATCCAAGAGACCGAGTTGCGACTGCAGCCGCGACAGCTCCTGGCGGGTCCGGAGACTGGCACATCCGCCAAGCAGCGACGCTGCGGTGGCGAGCATCACCACACGACTGGCCCACATCATCCACCTCCACCGTTCCCACAATTCGTCCATGTCATCCCGTTGGTTCCAACTCGCTTAGTGCCGTTCCAACTATGACGGCCGAACGCGACCATGATGAGGACGGCACATTTCACGTTGGGTGGTACCGTTGTCATCGGTTAGTGGAAATAGTTGGAACGGCATTAGTCTAACAAAGTGGAGCCCACCGGGCAAGCCTGTCCCTCGACGTTGCTCGGGACGGGCCCTGAGTGCAGTCGAAGGGCCCGGGGTTCCACGACCGTCGTCCTTCGATCCTTCGACGCGGCCTTCGGCCTTGCTCAGGATCGTGGTGAGCCAGCGCCACTCTACTGGATGTGCCGCAGCCGTTCCAGGAACTCGGCCGGCGCCACAAACCCCAAGAGGCGCAGCGCGGTCCGCTCCCGTCCGGTGCGGTCGAAGAACAGCACGGTCGGCGCCCCGAAGACCTGGTACCGTTCCAAGAGCCGCTCCCCATCCTCCGACACGCCCCGCGTCGCGTCTACCCGTAGCGTCGCCACCTGGGCGAGCGCGCGCACGACCTCTGGGTTTCGGAACGTCACGTGGTCCATCTCCACGCAGGGCAAACACCAGTCCGCGTACACGTCGATGAGGATCGGCCGCTGCTCGCGCTGTGCGCGCTCAAGCGACGCCTCGCTGTACGGCACCCACGCGACGGCCGGACCCGCAGACCGACGCGGCGCCACGAAGAGTATCGCCGAGAGGAGCAAGATCACGCCAGCCGCCCGGCGGAACGTCACAAACCCGCTCGCCTGTCCGGCCGATGGAGCCAGCCACCCGAGGAAGATGCCCGCCCCCATCAACAGGGCGGCTGCGAGCACGCCGGCGATGGGCGGCGGCAGCACCGGAGAGAGGAGGAAGAGCGCTACCCCGAGCAGGACCATGCCCAGCCCCTGCTTGACCCACGAGAGCCACGGGCCGGCTTTGGGTAGCCGGCGAATCCGGTCGGTCGCCAGGCTGAGCGCCACATAGGGGGCACCCATCCCGAATCCCAGACACAAGAAGAGCAGAAAGCCTGCGGCTGGGTTCTGCAGCCGACTCACCACGAGGAGCAGACCAGCGAGAAACGGGCCGACGCACGGGGCTGCGACCACGCCGACCAACGCACCCATCGTGCAGGCCCCCCATGCCCCGGCAGACGCGGTACCCAGGCGGCCGACGATCGCCTGCGGAATCTGCAGCTCGTAGAGGCCGAACATGCTCAGGGCCAAACCGACCACGGCCGCGGCGAGGACGAAGAGGACGATGGGCTGCTGGAGCCACGCACCGAAGAGGGCGCCGGTTCGCGCCGCAACAAAACCGAGCACCGCGTAGGTCAGTGCCAGCCCCAGCACGTAGCTGCACGCCAGCCAGGTCGTGCGTCCGCGGCGTCCCGACTCGACGGCCTGGCTGCTGAAAAAGGAGAGCGTGACGGGAATCATGGGAAACACGCAGGGCGTGAGGTTCAGCAGCAGACCGCCGATGAACACCAGCGGGAAGGCGAGGAACAGGCCATGCTGCTCAACGATCTTTGCAAGATCCATCGTGTGAACCTGACGTTAGTATAGTCCCTTCACCGCGGATCGAGCAAGCCGCGCCCTGATTCGAGGTAGCCGTGAGCCTTGAACCAGGCGATGGAACGCGCAATCGCCTCTTCGAGCGGCGTCTGAGGCAGGCCGAGCTCCGTCTTCGCCTTGGTGGCATCGAGTCCGAGACCCTGGCGCGACGCTTGGACAGCACTCCGCGGAAGCATCGGTTCCGTGCCGGCCACGCGCGCGATCAGCTCCGACGCGGCGGAAACGGCCAGGGCGAGCCCGTAGGGCACGCGCCAGCGAGGTGGGGGCGCGCCGATCGCGTGTGCGACCATCGATGCGAAATCCTTGAGCGCGACGTTGTGTCCCGCGAGGAGATAGCGCTCGCCGAGCCGGCCCCGTTCGGCGGCGCGGACGTGCCCGACGCCGACGTCGCCGGTGTACACGGCATTCAGCATGTACTCGATGTAGAACGGCAGGCGGGCCTTGGCCAAGAACAGCACGGCGCGTCCCGAGAAGCGGTGCGCGTCGTACTCGCCGATGCACACGCTGGGATTGACGATGACCACCGGTATCCCCTCCCCGGCGACACGGAGAACCTCGCGCTCCATGGCGATCTTCACCGTCGCGTAGAGCGGCCGTCCCCCCACCTGTCGTTTCGCCGAAGGCGGCATATCGGTCCCATGGGCCGACGACAGGTGGGGGGACCACGGCTCGGCATCCTGCTCCGTGGCCAGCCGTCCGGGGACGCGCCGGATGGTCGAGGCGCTGCTGGTGAAGACGACGCGTTCGGGTGCCGCCTGCCGGAACGCGTCGAGGACGCGCCGCGTGGTGTGGACCGCACGCGCGACCGCTTCGTCGTGCCGCTCGCGGGGACCGGGGTACGCGCCCGCGGCGTGGAAGACCCAGAGACAGCTCCGCAGCGCTTCAGGCAGTCCCTCGAGCGACTCGAGATCGACCCGGACGCGCTCTACGGGGAGGCCCTCGAGCACGTGCAGGTAACAGTCATGACGGTAGGCGGCGCGGACCTGGTGGCCATCCGCCAGCAGAGCCCGAACGACGTGCGCCCCGATGTGCCCGGTCGCCCCCAACACGAGAGCCTTCATGCGTCGGGACGAAGGGTCCTGCTGTCGCATGAGATGCGGTTGGTGCGGCAAATCTCCGCGTACCGGCGCGCGCTCTCGCGCGGACGTCGCTCCTGCGTCTCGTACTCCATCTCCACGATGCCGAAGCGGGGCCCGAACCCGTCGGCCCACTCGAAGTTGTCGAGGAGCGACCAGCAGCAGTAGCCGATGACGTTGACACCCACCCGTACCGCGCGTCCCATGGCCGCGATGTGGCGGCGCAGGTAACTCCACCGACGCGCGTCGTCCGTCATGCAGGTCCCGTTTTCAGTCACGAGGATCGGCTGCCCCGTCCGTCCGAGCCGGCAAAGCGCCTCGAAGAACGACTCGGGGTGCACGTCCCATCCCAGCGCGGTCCGCTCGGGCACCTCCCGCGGGTGGTGGCTGAGGTCGCAATTGACCCCGGGCCACGCTCCAGGAACCGGGGCCCACCGGATGAACTGGCGGCCGTAGTAGTTCACGCCGAGGTAGTCGAGCGTGCGGCGCGCCTCCGGGATCTTCCAGACGGCCACCCCCGGCACCTCCCATCGGCCTTCCGTCAGCGCCTCGAGAAACGCCAGGCTGAAGATCTGGTCGGTGCGGCGGGTGATCCATTGATCGAACGGAGACCAGCGGCGGCACGGCCAGAAGACCGGCAGGTGGTGCGCAATGCTGACCTCCGGCCGCGGCCCATCCATCCGGCGCGCGGCATGCAGGACGCGGTAGGCCGCGGCATGGCCGCGGATGAGGTGCTCGATGACGCGGATCGCCTGTGTCAGATCGCGCGTGCCCGGCGGGCCGAGCCCTTGGATGTAGTGCATCCGGACATAGATCATCGGCTCGTTGATGGTCACCCAGTACTTGACCTGATCGCCGAGTACCTCCGCCACCCGTCGGACGTAGCGCGCGAAGGCCTCCACTGAACCGGGCACGGTCCAGCCGCCCTTGGCGAGAAACCACTGGGGGTTGGTAAAATGGTGGAGGGTGACGATCGGCTCGAGGCGGCGCTTGCGCAGGGCGCGCACGACCGCCGCGTAGTGGGCCAGCGCCTCGTCGTCCCACCGGCCCTCGGCCGGTTCAAGGCGGGCCCATTCGACGGAGAACCGGTGAGCGCTGTGTCCGAGCGACGCGGCGAGGTCGAAGTCCTGCTCGAAGCGGCGGTAGTGGTCGCAGGCCAGGCCCGAGCGGTCCTTGACGCGCCCCGCCTGCTCCCATGCCCACCAGTCGCTGTGGACGTTGTTCCCTTCCACCTGATGGGCGGACGTGGCCGCGCCCCAGAGGAAGCCGTCAGGAAAGGTAAACTCAGATGCCATCGTTAGTGGCCAAGTGGCTGAGTGGCAAAGTGGCTAACGGCCTTAGGCATTCCGGCCACTTGGCCACTTGGCCACTTCGCCACCGCCTGAATTCAGGAGGCGGCAGATGTGGCGCACGAACGCGGGGTGCGCCATGACGGTGTCCGGTCCGGAGAAGCTTGGACGCCCAGCACAGTCGGCGAGCAGGCGGCCGCTCCACGCGGCCAGGGCGGCCAGCGGCGCCATGTCCCAGGGCGCAACACCGTAGTCGAGCACGGCGTCCGCACTGCCGCGCAGCGCCCAGAGGTAGCCGTAGCAGTCGCCGTAGGCGCGCTCGAGGAAACAGCCGTGGACGAGGCGCCTGAACCCGCGCGCCCAGCGCGTCCCCACCCACCAGCGCGCGCCGCCGTGGAAGATCACCGCGTCCTCCAGTGAGCGGACCGGACGCGGCGGACGGAAGCCACACGTGCCGCCGCGGCCGCGTTCATAGGCCGGCGCGCCGGACGCGGCGGCCATCGTCACCCCGAGCGCCGGGAAGTCGCACAGGCCCAGGGTCGCACGCCCGCGCTCGACGCGCCCGACCATGATGCCCCACGAGGGCAAACCGCGCGAGAAGGCCCGTGTGCCGTCGATCGGGTCGACCGTCCAGTAGTTGGCGGTGTCGCGCCCCGTCCGGCCAAACTCCTCCCCCAGGATCGTCTCGCCGGGGGCAAGGCGCGCGAGCACGGCGCGGAGCCGCTCTTCGATGGCGCGGTCGGCGTCGGTCACCGGCGAGCGGTCGGCCTTGCGCGAGACGCGCAGCGAGGAGGAGCGGAAGTAGCCCAGCGCAAGCGGGCGGCACCGGCGGACCTCCCGTTCCAGCGCCGCCAGCAACGCCGTAGAAGAGGACGGCATGGGCGTATTGTATGTCAGGCCGCAAGGACGCGCAACCCGGATGGCGTAGACGCTTGACAAATTAGTTCGTTTATACTAATATTTAGCTACTATGAATAATAAGATGCCCGTCTCGGACCTCACCCGGAAAGACGTCAGCCTGGCGGTGGCCCGGCTCATCCCGTACATCATGCGGGGGACCCAGCTGGAGTTTTTCGTCAAGCGCGGCGTCACCCAGACGCAGTTCCTGGTGCTCAACGCCATCCGCGCCTGCACGCGGTGCACGATGGGCGCGCTCGCCCGCACGCTGCACGTCAGCATGCCGACGGTCAGCGGCATCATCGACCGCCTGGTCCGCGCCGGCTACGTCCGGCGCCATTCCCAGCCGGATGATCGGCGGCGGATCATCGTCGCGTTGGCTCCGAAGGCCGAGCGCTTCTTCCGCGACTTCGAAACGGTCATCCGCCAGCGGTGGGAAGAGGCGCTTCTTTCCCTGGAGCCGAGTGAACTCGAGGCGTTCCATGACGTCATCACGAAGATCCGCGAACGGCTGCAGGCCGACGGCGCCTGAGCGGCAGATGCGCCGCACGACTCCCCCCGCGCTGGCCTGCCTCCTGAGCCTGACGCTCCTCGCGCCAGCGGCCGGCGCCCAAGAACCGCTCGCTCTACCAGTCCCCTTCTCCGAGCCACCGTCCGAGGTTTCGGCCGCGCCCCCATCCACGGACCTGCCGCTCACGCTGATGGAATGCGTTGCGTTCGCCCTGAAGCGGAGCGAGACGCTCGCCATCCAGCGGGAGCTCCTGAGGGCAACCGAAGGACGGTTCCTCCAGGCGCTGAGCAGTACCTTGCCGCGCGTGTCGTTCGTCTCCTCCGACAAGTGGCAGGACGGCAGCGGTGGCTCCGCCTTCACGCTGCGCCACGTCCCGGAGCGGCGCTTCACCTTCACCCAACCGCTGTTCGCCGGCTTCAAGGAGTTTGCGGCGATGGCCGGCTCGCGCGCCGAGCGGCGCGAGCGGCAGTACCTCAAGACGCGGGCCCAGCACACGCTGTTGGTGGACGTCGCCGACGCCTTCTACCTCTTGATCGAACAGCGGCAGGACCTGGCCGCGCTCGACGCGACCCGCCAGGCGCCGCAGGCGCGCCTTGCGGAGCTCAAGGGGCGCGAGCG